>JGI994J12354_10000940_pt1 | contig 29563 bp, 29 predicted proteins | sample IntmicLarv3ML3BL_FD_12354 | JGI IMG/M metagenome (IMG submission 12354) | reverse complement strand
GTCTTTCGCTTAAAAAGACATCAACCAATACAGGACTTTCAGCAGGCAATTCATTGTATTCCTTAAATGGTGCAGTATACGGACTTTACAGAAATCAAGCTTGTATAGATAAGATTACAGAACTTGTAACCGATAGTAATGGGGAAACAACGGCTTATAGCATTGAGGCAGGTACATACTATGTGAAAGAAATAACTGCACCAATGGGGTATAAGTTAGATCCGACAGTGCACACAGTAACCGTGACTGCAGGAAATAATACAGTTCTCAATGTAAAGGACGAACCTATTAATGATCCGTTTGCAATTCTACTTATGAAATTGGACAAGGAGACAGGAACAGGAATACCACAAGGAGATGGTTCTCTTGCAGGTGCGCAGTATACAGTACAGTACTTTACAGGGTATTATGAAACAGAAGTAGCACTAGCAGGAAGAACGCCAACGCGCACATGGGTTTTTGAAACGGATTCACGTGGATTTATCGGACCTAGAGAGGCATATAAAGTTGGTGGAGATGCTTTATATACTCATAATGGAATTGAAACGATGCCACTAGGAACTCTCCGAATCCAAGAAACCAAAGCACCAGCAGGCTATCTACTTGATGACACGGTGTTTGTAGAAACCATTCGAGTAGGTAGCAATAATCAACTGATTCAAAGCTGGCGAGAAGTCGTAGTTGAAGAACAAGTTGTACGTGGTGGTGTTCGGGTTGCGAAGTGGGATATTGAATTAAATACCAACGCAGCACAAGGAAATGCCACACTACAAGGCACGAAAATTGCAATTTATAACCGAAGTGCAAATGCAGTGATGGTAGAGGGGAAAGCGTACGCTCCGAATGCAGTTGTCGCAACATTAACTACAGATGCAAATGGTATTGCAACAAGTAAAGCAGATCTTCTCCCAGCAGGAAGTTATGAAGTGGTGGAACTTACACCACCAACTGGCTATATACAAAAAGGGGTCACGAGCCATTCGTTGAAAATTGAAAAAAATGGGGAAATTGTTGATTTGACATCTGCAGCTACAGCAATGAAAAACAATGTAATACGTGGTGGAGTTGAAGTTGAAAAACGTGACTTTGAACTAGACCAAGCACTGCCACAAGGAAATGGACGCTTAGAGTTCGCGATTGTTGAGATTATAAACCGTAGTGAGAATCTAGTAGTTGTAGATGGCACAAGTTATGCACCAGGAGAAGTCGTGCATACAATGGCAACTGCACTAAATGGGAGAGCGAAGACAGACAATGACTTATTACCTTATGGAGCATACGAAATTCGTGAAAAAATGCCACCAAATGGTTATACAAATGAGGGAATCATAAGTCGTACGTTTGAGATTAAGCAAGATAAGGAAATGGCAACTTTAACGACATCAACTACAGCCATTAAAAACCGTGTCATACGTGGCGGAGTGGAAGTTGAAAAGCGTGATATGGAACTAGAGAAAGCTACACCACAAGGAAATGCAACCCTACAAAACACAGTGCTTGAACTTGTGAATCGCAGTACAAATCGTGTGTTAGTAGATGGAACGACCTATGCACCAGGAGAAGTCGTTCATACAATGACAACAAACCACGATGGAATCGCAAGAACCACAAATAATCTCTTACCTTATGGAACATACGAAGTGCGAGAAAAAATACCACCAAATGGCTACACAGGTGAGGGAGTTCTAAGTCGAGTGTTTGAAATTCAGATAGATAAAAAGGTAGTAGAGCTTACAATGTCAGATACAGCGATTAAAAATCGTGTGATACGCGGTGGAATCGAAGTGGCAAAGTATGACTTTGATTTAAACACGACACAAGCACAAGGAAATGCGACATTACAAGGCACAGAGATTGAGATTATAAATCGTAGTAAAAATGCAGTTGTCGTAAATGGTGTGACGTATGGAACGAATGAAGTTGTCCATACACTTATCACTGGCGCAAATGGACATGCGCAGACCGCTAATGATTTACTACCTTATGGAGATTATGAAATTAAAGAGAAGTCGGCACCCAATGGATACCAGGCAGAGGGTGTTCTAAATCGCACATTTACAATCCAGAGAAACGGTGAAATGGTAGACTTAACGACAACAAGCAGAGCAATTAAAAACCGTGTTATTCGTGGTGGAGTAGAAGTCGAAAAACGAGACTTTGAACTAGACAAAGCAGTGCCACAAGGAAATGCAACATTAGACCTTACAGTAGTTGAAATTATTAACCGTAGTAGAAATGCAGTGGTCGTAGATGGTGTGACATATGGAACGAATGAAGTGGTACACACACTGATTACAGATACAAGAGGAAGAGCAAGCACTACAAGCGATTTCTTGCCTTATGGTCAATATGAAATCAGAGAAAAAACACCACCAAATGGCTATCAAGCAGAGGGTGTTCTAAGTCGTACCTTTGCAATCGTGAATCATGGTGAAATTGTCAACATGACCTCTGCAGATAGCGCATTGAAAAACAATGTCATTCGTGGAGGTGTATCCATTGAAAAGTGGGATATCGAACTAAATGCACCAAAGGCACAAGGTGCAGGAACATTAGAGGGTGCAAAGTTTGCCATTATAAACGATAGTAAAAATGCTGTTTTAGTTGAGGGTGTCTTATATGAACCCAATACGGTTGTGAAAACGATACAGACAAATGCAGATTTTGTTGCACTCACATCAAGATACCTATTACCTTATGGAGATTATCGAATCGAAGAGATAGAAGCACCAGAGGGATATTTATTTCAAGGTGAATTAAACAGAAGATTTACCATTGCAAAGCAAGGCGAAGTTGTGCAGATGAATACCGAAACAACAGCGATTAAAAACGCACCACTGCGTGCAGATTTAAAACTTGTAAAAATAGAAGACTCCACTATGCGTAGAATGGGGAACATTCCATTTTCAATTACATCTAAAACTACAGGGGAAAGCCATATTATTGTGACGGATAGGAACGGAATGGCAAGCACTGCTTCTAGCTGGAACCCACATACACAACAAACGAATAGGGGAGAAACATCAAGAGATGGTGTTTGGTTTGGTACTGGTGCAGTAGATGATAATGTAGGTGCATTGCTCTATGATACTTATATTATTGATGAACTCCCATGTGAAGAAAACAAGGGTAAAATCTTAATTCAAGGTGTGGAAATTGTTGTTGATCGAAATGAGGTTACGATTGAACTAGGTACGATTACAAATGATGAAATACCTGCGCCAGAGTTAGGAACGAGATTCTTTGAAGTGGACACACAAAATAAGGTTGTGAGCAATGATGGAATCAAACATCTAGTGGACGTTGTAGATTATAAGAATATCCCACTTGGAGAAGATTATGAAATTCGTCTAACCGTAATGGTAAAACCAGAAGTAGAGGGTGAAGAACCTCAAATACTGATGCAAGATGGTGAAGAGGTGCGTGTAACACTTCCAGTTGTGATTGATAGAGAAAATGGAACCATTCGTGTGCCAGTAGACATTGACACAACCGAGCTTGGTGGTAAGAAGTTAGTTGCTTATGAAGAATTGTGGAATGTAGCAGATAAAGAAGAACCAACCCTTGTAGCAGAACATAAAGATATTGAAGATGAGGGACAAACGATTCTTGTAACTATGCCAGAACTACCAGAATCACCAGAAGTGCTAGAATTAGGCACGCTTTTTATGGAAGTAGATACTGAGAATAAAACAGTTACTGCAGATGGAATCAAGCACCTAGTGGATGTTGTAGATTATAAGAATGTCCCACTTGGAGAAGATTACGAAATGCGCCTAACTGTAATGGTAAAACCAGAAGTAGAGGGCGAAGAACCAAAGGTACTTGTACAAGATGGTGAAGAGGTGCGCGTAACACTTCCAGTTGTGATTGATAAGGAAACAGGAACCATTCGTGTACCAGTAGATATCGACACGACACAGCTTGCAGGGCAAAAGCTAGTTGCCTACGAAGAACTATGGGATATGACAAATCCAGATGAACCAATCCTTGTAGCCCAACACCGTGATATCAATGACGAGGGGCAGACTATCGAAGTGGTTGCGTTAGAAGAACCTAAGGTGCCAGAAAACCCAAATCTACCAGAACCAAAAACAGGATTAGAAAATAGAACCATGTTATTTCTTATTCTTGCAGGTGTATTCTTAGGTGGTGGAATCCTATTTTTATGGAAAGGAAAGAAACAACCATATAATGGGAAGATATAAGGTGATAAGAAAATGTGCCGAAATTCGGCACAAAAGGAGAGAAACGTAAAAATGAAAAAAATCATTATTGCATTTTTATTGATGCTTGCTATTGCGTGTGCGATAGGGGCATTTTTTGCTTTCCGTAGTGCATCATATCAGAACAATCAGACAACAAGCAAAACGGTTGAAGAACATAGTATATTAGAGAAAGAAGTAGAAAAGACAACTAGTGATGCACTAGAAACGCCAGGTACACAAGATGTGCCTGGTGTTTTAAAAGAAAGCGAAGAATTAGAGGTGGAGCATAGCTTAGATATAGAAAGTGAGTTAAACCAAGAGAATGGACAAAGCGTAGAAAGCAATGCAAGCCAAGAGAACGAGCAAAGTAGAGGTAATAAACAACATCAAAATGCAGAGAACAAACATACAGAAAACAAACTAGCGATACCTGCGCCAAAAACAGAAGATATACGAATGATGGCATGGACATACCATCTTATCATCATTGCTTTGGCTACACTCACTTTTGCCATTCTCCGATACAAAACACTTGAAATCAAGCATAATGTATCAAAAAAATATGAATGACACACTGGAAATACCAGACACACCAGAAACATCAGACATACCAGAAACGCAATACACACCAGGCACACAATAAGGTCTTAGTGACTTAAAGAGGAGAAAATGAATGGAAAATCAAAGCGAACATATTTCAGCAGAATTACAGAAACAAATACAGCGTTTTAATAGTACATTTGAAGAACGAAATAAGGAATATAAAAAATTGGAAGAAGAACTACAAAAACGCAAGGCAACATTAGATATACTGTCAGAAAATTTAATAAGACAAAAAACGAAATTAGAAGAACAGGAAGAAGATGTAGTGAATCGAGAAATAGTCCTTAAGCAACAGGAAGAAAACTTTCGAGACACACAAGAAAAATGGCAGAAAAGTAATAGCGAATTAGAGGAGAGAAAAGCATCTTTAGTGATTGAGCAGACATTACTTGTAGAAGAACTAAGAACGAAGAAGATGAAGTTACAAAGAGAGCAAGAGGAACTACAAGGAGAAAAGGAAAGTGGACTGGTTGTGTCTGATATTGACCTTGCAATGTATATCCAAAAAGAGGAAGTAGCACAAAACTATGTCGAAAAAGAAAAACATCACAGCATGGTGAAAGAACTAGAAAAACAAAGAGATGTTGCGCAACAAGAAAAAACAAACCTACTTACAAAAGTATTGCAAATGCAAGGTCATGTAGAAGAAACAGAGTTAGAGCCACAAGAAAAAAATTTAGAGCCACAAGAAACAGACTTAAAGCAAGAAGAAATAGAAGATATAGAGTGTGCAAAAAGCAAAAAATCAGAAATGATAGAAAAAGCAGAATCGCCTCAAAAACGAAAGGAAGAGTTCGTGAAAACAGAGGCTCAAGAGGACTTAACAGCGCACGTACTAAAAGCACATTTAGATAAGCAATCATACGGCTTTCATGATGTGGAACTATTGCATTCCGAAACAGGCGAACAGATTCTAGCGAAGAAAAACACCTTGACGTGTCGTTTCATTTTTGATGAACCTGCATATTTTGATATTGTAGTCTCAAGAAGAAATGACGCCAGGTTACAGAAAACATTAAAAGAATTGAATGAATCAGAACAATATCAAGGCATAGAGTTTTACTATAACAAAGAAGATAAAAGCGTTTATGCAACAGGGTATTTCACATCAGATGTACCATCGTATGAATTGATGAAAGAAGTAGAGAGAATTATGGAGTGTTTCAATGAATAGGGGGTAGACATGAATGAAAATCAGTTAATGGGATATCTGTTAGTACTCTTTAGTATTGTGTTTTTCCTCTTATGCATATGCTATATCTGTTTTGGTGGTGATAAACAAAAATTACCAGCAAATTTTCTGGAAGAAATCAAGAAAGCATATACACGAAGTGGAAATGTTAGAGATATGCTTGTACTGTTGAAAAAGCACTATCCAAAGGGAAAAGTACATAAGCGAATACTTAGCGCAGAGAAATATTTACTACATTCTAGGTATCGCGATTTTGAAACCACATTCAAATATTTAGCAGATGATACAAAGCACCCAGAATTAAAGGTAATCTATAGAAAAATTATGAAACATGAAGTTATGAAACAAAGACGCTTGCGATGCAAAGAACAAGATAAGCAGCAACAGGAGAACCGCAATAAGCAAACAGTAACAGGGAAACCGCAATACGTAAGCAGTAACAAGTAAACAGTAACAGGTAAATAATAACAAATAAACGAAGTAGGCGTAGGTCTGCTTTTTTTATTACCCAAAATGTACCAAATTTCGGTACATAAGACAGGAGAAGAATATGAGAAGAAAAGGAAGTTTTAAACAAAAAATTATATTTGGTGTAACTCTTATTATTTTAGTAATTGTATCGGTTTTTATGACTAAATTTGTGTTTCAAGTTGTACCAACACTTTCTGAAACATGGATGCAATCCATTTTCTTTGGAATCCTAATTAGTCTTGGAACTATTTTGGCACTGATAACGAAAATCATAAAAAGAAAGTAGGAAATGAAGATGAAAAAAATAAATAGAAATGAGAAAAAAGAGTTGTACGGAAACAAAAGGAAAAAAACAGAACAAGTAGTTCTTACACTGGCACTTATGCTAATAGGGATTGGTGTTTCCTCACAAATGGCATTTGCAAGTGCGGCGGGAGCATCTGTTGTTGCAAATGGAATTGGAGGATTAACAGATATTGTAAAAGCATTTGTATCTGCAGTTGGCGCGATTATTGTTCTTTGGGGATTATTTGAATGGGGAAATGCAATGCAAACAACAGATGGTGGAATGCAATCACAAGCTTTTAAGCGCATTGGCGGAGGAATCATTATGACACTTGGTCCACAGATCTTTTTATCGTTAATTGCGTAGAGGAGGAAACGTATGCCAACATGGATTCAAGAATTGATTTTAGGACCAGCTTACACACTAGGAGGAGTCATATGGCAAAGTGCTATGGCTTTAATTACAGGCGTTGTATCAACAACGCCTGAGCAGTTCTCGCAAGAAACCTGGAGGTTTGTTGTAGATACATTGTACCCCTGGTCGCTTGCGATTGGGGTTTTACTCTTAAATCTATTTTTCTTTATTGGTTTTTTAAGGGAGCATAGTAATCTGAGGGAAAACTACACAATGGAAATATTGGTTCAAACAATCATTAAAGTAATTATGGCGAATACGCTTATGCAAGGTGGTGTCGCATTGATGCGTTCATTTTTTGCAATGTCAGCAAGTTTGGCAGGACAAGTACTAACGATAACACCGATTGCGTTTATACCAGAGGATGTAGACTTTGGTACGTACTTGTTTTTTTTTATAGCAGGTGTCCTGTATGTATTAGTAGCTATTGTATGCGCCATACTCATGCTTCTTACTGTCTATGGGCGTTATTTGAAATTGTACGTCATGATGGTTTTAGCACCCATAGCACTTTCAACATGGGCAGGCGGACGTGGGATTGAAAATTCTGCGTATGCTTGGATAAAAATGTTTTTGGCGAATACATTTGAGATTGTAATTATTGCTTTAGTCATAGCCATAGGGGGGAAGATGATAAGTTCTATAGATTTCCTTGCATTGACAACGGGGATTGGACAAATATTTGATGGGTTTGGTGCTGTAATCCAAAGTCTAGTTAGCATGATTTTAATGACTGCAGCCGTGAAATCTGCCGATGTCTATTTAAAGCGTGGTTTTCAATTATAACAAGAGGGAGAAACGGAAAATGAATATTAAAATCAATAAAGACTTTAAAGAGTATAAGAATGAATTTACAAGAGGATTTACATTAAAAGAAGCACTTAGTATTTTGATATCACTACTTTTTGCAGGAGGAATCACTTTTTGCCTTTGGAAATTTGCAGGGATGAAAGTAGATCTCGCAGTGTATATAGCAGTGCCAAGCATGGTGCCTATTTTGGCATTGGCATTTTATAAGTATCAGGGAATGAGTGTTCTTGAATTTATAAGAGAAGTAATCTATACCAATAAGGTAAAAGAGCTTGCTTTTGAGGCAGGAGAGCAAGCTGAAGAACACACTAGAGTGTTTTCGATACTGAAATTTCCATATAAACAAACAAGAGATACAAATAAAAGAGTAACGAAAAAAGTAGAAAGGAAAAAATGAAATGACGATGTTAAATGCAGATGCACAATTTCACAATAGTAAACGGAAAAGTAAAGCGTACAAGGAATATCCCAAAAATGTTCGGCAATTTCTAAATATTGACAACATTCACCCCAATGGAATATTTAAAATTGAATCAGGAAATGAAAGATGTATGTATGATCGTTGCTATGTTTTTGAAGATATAAACTACATTAATAAGGATACAGAGAATAAAGAAACCATATTGCTGTTGATTATGGGGTGGTTAAATTCTATGAAAACGCAGTTTAAAATCACATTGGCAAATGAAAATAGAGATTTAGAGAAATTCTTACAAGAGATGTTGCTAGAACCAAACAAAGAGGAATATCCACTCATAAAAGAGGGTATTGATGAGTGGGTTCAAGAGAAATTAGAAAAAGGGTCACCGAATATTAAACAGATGAAATATTTGACAGTTACATGTCATTCACGAAATTTTGAAGATGCACAAATTTATTTCAATATGCTAGAAGAACAGCTAGAACGCCTATTTTTAGGCTGGAAAAGTCATATATATCGTATTGATGCAAAGAAAAGATTGCAATGTTTACACGCATTTTTTCGAATGGGGAAAGAAGAGACGTTTGACTATAATCCACAAGATACAAAAACAGATTGGCGTAATAATATACTGCCAGTTAGCATAACACAATTTTCAAACTTTTTGATTTTAGATAATTTATATGTATCTATTTTGTTCGGTTATAAATATGCGAATTCTATTGATGAAGGGAAGTTGTTGAGCAATCTTAGCCATGTCTCATTTCCATCAATGGTAACGCTAGATTATGCACCGATTGAAACACAAACATTAAAAGGAAAAATTGAAAATACACATATGAATAATGAGACAGCGATTACAAATGAAATGGAAAGAAAACAACGTATGGGGAATTATGGCAGTGGAATTTCTTACCAAAAGAAAAAGAAAAAAGAGGAGTTGGAAGCTTACCAAGAACAGATTGATGAGAATGATGAATGTGGTTTTTTTATTGGAACATTAGTCGTTGTTAGTGCAGATAGTGAAGAACTATTAGCACAGCGAATAGAGCATATGCAAGCACTAGGGAGAGAAAATGGGGCAACCTTAGAAATCTGTCAACAACGCCAGTTAAAGGCACTAAATACGGCATTACCATTTGGTGGACGTCAAGTAGATCATATGCGCGCTTTTCTTACATCTTCAGCGGTTGCATTGCAACCATACTATGCACAAGATGTACAAGAACGAGGCGGAAATTGTTATGGTTTAAATAGAACAACAAAGCGTCTGATTTCGGGAAATCGAAAAAGACTTAAAAATCCACATGGGATAATTGTAGGGCATACTGGAAGTGGAAAATCAATGGGGATCAAAATTGAACTTGCACAAGATTTACTACGAACAGACGATGATGCTATCATTCTTGATCCACAAGATGAATTTAAGGAGTTTGTGCAAAAAATAGGTGGAACCTTTTATGAACTTGCTGCTCATAATAAGCTTTATCTAAATCCACTTGAGATTTCGAGGGAAGTGTTTGAGGGAGATAGCACATTACAAAGAATGTTTATCGCAAGCCAATCAAAGTATATAAAAGCATTTATGGGGGCGATAATGACAAATATTTTAATTACACAAGAACATTATACAATTATTGATCGTTGTATTCGTAAGATGTATGCTGATCTGTTTGCACAGAAGAAATTAAAGAAACAGGCAACACTTAAGGTGTTTAGAAATGACTATTTAAGAAAAGAAAAAGAATGTGTAGAAGATGCGCAAGAAGCAATATATATTCGTGAAATGTATAATTCTATGGAAGAATATACAGAAGGAATCTATGATTTGTTTTCCAATCCCACCAATATAGATATCCATCATCGCCTGGTTGCATTTGGTTTAAAGAAAGTACCAGAAGAACACTGGGAACCAGTCATGATTACAATTATGCAATTCTTGGCCAATCGAATGGAATATAATCAAGCGTTACGAAAAGCAACACGATTCATCGTAGATGAAACGCAAGTAGTTTGCCGAAAACCAACATCTGCAGCGACATTATTAAAAGCTGTTGTGACATTTCGAAAGTTTGGTGGAATTTGTACATTAGCATTCCAGAATCTATCAAGAATACTAGGTAATGAGGATTTGCGAGATATGTTTTCAAACTGTGAATACAAATGCTTTCTAGATCAAGGAGGAATCGACGCCAACGAACTGGCAACAATCCAAGAATTGAGTTCGCGAGAATTTCAAGCGTTAGCAAGCAAACAAGCAGGACAAGGTGTTATGGTTTGGGGAGAGAAAGTGATTTTATTTGATGCTTTTATGAAAGATAGCAATGCACTGTATGGTGTAATTAGTACGGATTATCATGAGAAAGCAGAAATATACAAACTGGAAGAAAAAGAGAGGAATGAAAGAGAAGAAAGAGAACAAGAGAAAGAAAGCATAGAACAGGAAACGAATATCGAGGAAGTGCTACAAGAAAAACAAAAGTATTGTAAAGAAAAAGCGAAGATCTATGAGATTATTGCATTGACCAGTGTTTCAATTAAAGAAATAGAAACGCTTGTGTCACTTGATGTGAATATAATAAACCAAGTAATGGAAGAGTTGGAAAGAGAAAGAAAAGTCAAATCTATTATGCTTGCAGGAGTCAAACAGTATAGTAAGGTGGGGTGAAATGAAATTACAAAAAGGAGAGAAAACACAATTAAAAACGGTGCAACAACTTGTGCAAACAGGAGAGCAGGCTTTCAAAGCAAGTAATACATACTTAAATAGTCATAACATGCAAAATGAAGAAGAGGAGAAGAAGAATGCAAAGCATGATGGCTTCGGAGATACAAAGAAACTTCTACGCAAACCATTAAATCAAGCAAAGCAAGGGAGAAAAGGGCAGGCAATAGAAACGAAGAAAAATATACCTGCGCTCAAAGGGCGAGCAAAAAACCTAAGAAATGCAGGTAGCGATATTGGTCGAATACCGAATGGCAGAATGTACGCAGGAGATGCTACACAATCCCCTGTTTCACTAAAGAAAAATGGGAAGATATTAGAGAAAGGTTCAGAGATAACAAAGAAAAATGGAATGAATGCAGGTATAAAGCTAGGGACACAAGCAGGAATGACTGCAGCAAGTAGTACAGCTACTGCGACCACTGCAACGGCTACAGGAGGCGCTACGCTCGTTGTAGGAGCTGCAAAAGGAGTAGGTGACAAATTTCGAACACGCCTACAAGAAAGTGTTGGAGCAAAAGTAGAAGAATTACAAATGCTGCAAAGTACGGCACAAAGTAAGATGAAGAATACGAAAATAGATTCGTTACAATCAGGTGTGCAAGTGTTAGGATCTACAGTGACTGCCTTAGCCGTGCCAGTAATGATTATGGGGATGCATACGGCAATGATTGCGGCAAGTGTCCTGCTCCCAATTCTCATATTCCTTGCAATCGTTGTTATGGTCATTACTGTGCTTGCATCGATCGTTGCACTGTTTTTTGGGGAACCACAAAATAATACAGGTTATGCAACAAATGTGAATCTATCATCACAAGTGGAAACATATCGCCCTTTGGTTGCAAAATATGCAAGAGAACAAGGCATTGAAGAATATGTACCTTATTTGTTGGCAATTATGCAAGTGGAGAGTGGAGGGAGTGGAGGCGATCCAATGCAGTCATCTGAAAGTCAAGGAATGCCACCAAATACGATTACAGACCCAGAGGTTTCGATTGCTGCAGGTGTACGACACTTTGCAAACGCACTTAGGCTTTCAGAAGCAAAAGGAACAGATATTTATACGTCTATCCAGTCTTATAATTTTGGTACGGGATATATAGGCTATGTTGTTCGAAATGGTGGGAAACATACATTTGAAATAGCAGAGAGTTTTTCAAAGGAGAAAGCAAACGGTGTAATGGTACGCTATAGTAATCCGATTGCCGTCGCAAAAAATGGTGGATATAGATACAGGTTTGGAAATATGTTTTATGTGGAATTAGTAAATCAATACATTCAAATCTCAAGTATAGGAAGTGGTGCAGTGCCTATTTATTTACAAGGCGACCCAGCTTGGAAATCTGTGCCCTATGCAGGGACAACAATAGGATACGCAGGGTGTGGTTTGGTAGCGGCAGCATCTTGCTTTGCGGCATTGACAGGAGAAGAAATAACCCCACTTACTTTGCAACAAATGGTTGGTAGTAGTTGTACAATAGGGGGTGTGAATGATATGGGGAAGTTTGCAGCGTTTGGAAAAAATCGTTGGGATCTTTCTCATACAGGTGTATTAAGCATCAGTCGTGGAAATATAGGTAATATGATAAATCAATTAGATCAAGGTCGTTTTGTGTTTGCGAGTATGCAAGGGAGTTATCCAGGAGGTGTAGGGTATATTGCAAATGGGCATATTTTATTGCTTTATAAAGACGGAGACGCCTATTATATGATGGATCCTGCGTATAGGGAAAACTCTCGCGAATGGAGTATGTCTGATTTAGGGCAGATTAATTGGAAATATTGTTATGGAATATGGAAATAGGAGGTTTGGCTAAGAATGAATCGAAAAGAAAAAATTGGAACAAGATTTTATGTAGTATGTGTACTTTGCATAATTCTTATTAGCAGTGTTATCGGATTGACGATATACACAAGCAAAAGAAATGCAGAAGATGATAATAATCTTGAAACAAAAAAACAAGAAATGCAAGAATCTGTAGATGATGTAATGAAAACAACAGAGGAAAATATGGAGAGCGAAGTGGAGTCGGTAATGTGTATTTTTGAGATAACCAATCGAGGTGAGCATATTGAACCTATCTTAAAACAATGGTCTTATTTAGTGAATCAAGGACTTGCACAGTATGTGCAAGACAATCAGATAAAAGCTACTGGAGCAATCTCCTTTGAGGTAGAGATGTTACATGGTGAAACACAATTTTTCTTTGAATGTAATGATGAAGAAAAGACGACACTGGTGCTTACATATAGGCAGCATGATAGAAATGTGGAAGTAGAAACAACGGATTATACGCAGGAAGATATGAGGGAAAAAGCAAGATTAGTAGGTGGCGATACATTGTTAGAATCAGAAGAAGATTCTGCTATCGAATAAAAGAAAGAGGATAACTTATGCAAAGACGAATAGAAGAAAAAATAGCATATGAATATGAAGATTTTTATTTAAGTATGATGTGTACAAGCAAAGCAAATATTTTCACGAAAAGTGCAGAAATAGAAACGAAAAAAAGAATTGCAGATGTTTTAAAAGTCAGATTGCAAGAAGAAAAGTTTCAAGCGAAACACAAAATCATTTTATTATGCGATAATGCATTAGATATGTGCTATCGTTACATTTTTGAACGAGAACACACTTGTGGAATAGATGAAAATATTGATAAATGGATTTGGGAAATGAAATAAATTGCAAGGTGTGGACTTCGAAAAAGTGTGCTATACTTACGAAAAGGAAACAGTGTGGGAATATCAGGTGATATAAGAAATACGAAGAAAAAGGAGGATTACGCCATGATGACAACACAAACATATGCATTACCACAGGACATAGAGGAAACTATCAATGAGCTAGTAAAACTCAAAAAGAAAATAGAAAATAGAGAACACACAGTAAGTGATATATTTGCATACACAGATCAAATGTCAATGTTATTAACAGATTTAAAAATAGCAACTATAAATGGACAGATTTCCAAAGATACATTTGAAACATTGAAGTGGGAGTACATTCGTGTAGTGGAGGAAGTATGATAAATTTTCACAATGGAAAAGAACTACCGAATCGGTTTGCAGGTTCGGAACTCAAAAAGACATTGTTATATAAGGGAAAAGAATATCTTGTAAAATTTCCAGATCCAACAAGAAAGAAAGCATTGGAAATTTCTTATATCAACAATACATTTTCAGAATACATTGGTAGTAAAATTTTTGAAAGTGCAGGTATACCAGTGCAAAATGTACTGTTGGGAACGTACCTATCAGATAGCAATAAGGAAAAAATAGTTTGCGCATGTGAAGACTTTACGTCCAGCAACGAGCGCCTTGTTGAGTTCAACAACATGGCTATTAGTAATATAGAAGCGGAATATCAGATGACTACGGATATTCATCTAATTGAGGAAAGCATATATGCAAATAAGTTTTTAAGTGAGCCTGTTCATATCATTGAAAAATTTTGGAATATGTTTATCATAGATGCGCTCATTGGGAATGTGGATCGCCACAATTCTAATTGGGGGTTTTTAGAAAATATGCAAACACATGAGTTGACGATGGCACCAGTGTATGATTGTGGTTCTTCTTTATTCTCCTTAGATTCGGATATGCAACTAGGTATACTTCTATCAGACGATGAGCAATTTCGTAATCGCGCGTATAATGTATATTCTTGTCTAAAAGAAAATGGAAAACGTATTCAATATGCTGCATTTATGGAAGAAATGAAACATGAGCATTGCAACAAAGCGATGATGAGAATGCTGCCGTATATTGATATGCAAGAGATAAATACGATTGTAAATGAAACGGAGTTTTTAAGCGAACAACGCAAAGCATTTTATAACAAAGTTTTAGAATTTCGATATGAAAAAATTTTGCTACCAGTGTATAAAAAGTTGTTATGTATAGAGAAAGAAAATAAAAAAGAAACAACAAAAGAAGAAATGAAAAGAAGAATATAAAAGAATATATAAGCAACAAAAAGTTGTAAGGGAGAGGAGCATATACCTCTCCCTTTTTTGAACGCAAAACAATGGCAAGTATTTTGTGTTTCTGATTCCAAAAACAACATCAGAAACTTTGTTTTCTCGTCAAAAAAATACGCCAAAAGCAATGGAAATCGTCAAAAAAACAAAAAAATTGAAATCAAAAGGAGCAAAAAAGTATGAAAATGACACAAACTTACAGTACAAGGGGTATTAGGGGGCTTCCCCTAACAAGATTTGGTGCTATGTATTACATAGTGCGTATCTTGCAAATATAGAAAATGAAATATACAGTTTTTTTGCATAGGTTTTGCGTATCTTTTTGCGTAAGTTTTGCGTAGGTTTTGGCATATCACAAAGGTAGTCATAGAGAGGGGTTGCGAGAATGGCGCATATTTCTAGAAAAATCAAGAAATTGCTATTTTCGTTCATTTTTTAGAGTTTTGCGTATCTTTTCTGTGCCAATTTTGACTTTTGCGTATTTTGGAGCAAATTTGCAGGAGTTCTTTTGAAAAATTTACAGGAACTAAAGGAACCTAGAAGAACATTTTTCATTGTGTTACACTAAAATTGAGAAAGTGTTTGGAGGAAATCTGAAAGCTTTTTTTGTAATTGCTCTGACTCGTCAAAGTTACAGGGTGGTTTTTATTTGCGTTTGTCGTCCCTATCTATGTAGGTAAACAATGTTATAATCAACGTTCCAAAAACAATTCATTTTGAAAAGGAGATTTATAAATATGTCGTATCGAATTAGTGTCGTACATTTTGAAAAAAGTATAGAAGAAAAAATTGAAAATCGAGATAAAGAAATGTATAAAAGTAAAACAAGTTATATACTAGAAGCGTTGAAAAATTTTGAAGAAAAAGAAAAAAAGAGAAATGAAAACTTTTTGGACTTTGAAAAAAGAATGGAAGAAAAAATGGAGACCCTTTTTGAAGAAATCAAAAAAATAATTTCAGAAAATCAAAATAAAAAGTCAGAGGAAATGCAAATAAACATTCCAAGTACAGAGACATTTTATGAACCACTTTAGAAAGGAAATAAAGATGAATTTAGAAGAAAAGAAAAAAAGATTTGAAAATGAATTAGAAAAAATGGAGATTAGAGAATTAGAATTGAAAAAAAGAAAAAGAGAATTGCGAGATAAAATAAAAGAAGTTGAAAAAGAAATTTTGTTTGCAAAGAGTAAAAAAGTGATTTCGATTTTTGAATCTAATTTCGGAGAAGTAACAGATGAAAATATTGAAAAATTTGAAACAACATTACAGGAAAATGTGCAGATGAATGAGCGTGAAAATGAAATGGAAAATATTTTATAGAAGAAAAATCTCTTATAAAAACTCTTTTATAAAAAGAAAAAAATTTGATAGAAAGAAAAATGTTTGTGCAAACTTGCAAAGATGTTTTTCTTTTTTTTATGCTCGAAGATATGAAATTTAAAGACAAGGAGGAGGCTCGTGGTTGAAAAATATAAAATCGTTCCAGTGCGAATGGATGAAAAGGAATATGCACAATTACTTTCTTTGGCGCAAGCAGATGAAGAAACGAATACAAAAGAGGGAAAGGCAGTCTTGGGAAAGTATATTCGCAAATGTATCTTTGATAATGTTCGTAAAAGTACAGATATTAGGCAAGAACTTTCAGACACAAAAATGCAAATAAGAAAAGCAAATGTGAATCTCAATCGGATTATGATGCACCTAGAAAGCAATCATATTTATGAGAATCATTTTTTAGAAGAACTATTAAAGGAACTACATAGTTTGCAACAATCTTTTTCGAAAATGATAAGCATATTGTTGGAGGGCGAAGAAGATGGCAATTACTAGAATGGGTCACATGAAAGAGGGAAAGCAAAACCTAAGCTCACATTTAAAAAATAGCATTGATTATATTTTAGATGTGAAAAACGCAGGCGAAAAAACAAATCATGGTCTCTTGGTTGGTGGGAATGCAGGAGTGGATGCAGGAGAAATTTATAAAACAATGATGACTACCAAAGAAGACTTTGGCAAGCTAGATGGGCGCCAAGGATATCATTATGTGATTAGTTTTTCTCCAGATGAAAAGGTAGATGAGGGGAAAGCATATGATGTTCTAAAAGATTTTTGCGAAAAGTATTTGGACGAGGGTTACGATTATGTATTTGCAGTGCATAACGACCAAGAGCATATGCATGGGCATATTGTTTTCAATTCGGTTGGACGTGTAAGTGGATATAAATATCGGTATCAAAAAGGAGATTGGGAGAAACATATACAACCGATAACCGATGAGATTTGCAAAAAGCATGGATTAAGAGAATTGACATATGAAGATAAGCGAGTTGGGAAATCGTATGCAGAACATGCTGCAAATAAAGGAGGAAAATCAAATGGCAAAAAAATCATACAAGGGGATATTGATTATGCGATTTCAAAAACAAACTCCTATGAAGAATTTCTACGAGTTATGCAATCTTTCGGTTATAAAATCAAGCAAGGCATGAGAAAACAAAACATACCTTACTTAACATTTTTAATGCCAGGCAGCAAAAATGGAAGACGAGACTATAATCTCGGAAATGGCTATAGTGTATCTGATATTCAGAGACGCATCTTAGCGAAAGATAAAAGGTATGTATATCCAAAAGTACCACGCATAAAGAAAAAAAGAATGAAAAATTTTATGAAAACATCAGATACACTGACTCGCTTTCAAGTTTGCAGGGTGAGAAAGCTGCATCAAGCGAATTGGTACCGTTCCTTGCATCCTTATAAAGTGAATCAAAGTCAGGTACGTAAAAATGTATTACGTATTGAAAAAATACGTGAAGAATGTCGTTATATATTTAAACATAAGATTCATAATGCAGATGAACTTGCGCAAAGAAAGCGCGAATTGCTTATACAGGAACGTTTGCTAAAAGGGGAGCGTAACACAATCTATGCAAATACTGTAGGTGAAGATGAAAGACTTGTAAAAGAGTATAAGTATATAGAGAAGAAACTGGGGAATTTTGCAGAGCATGAAAGCGATGATACGTTTGAATTTTTGCAGGATAGAATGGAAGAATTGGAAGAACGGTTACCAGAAGCACTTTTATCTATGGAAAGAGATAAGTGTAGTATGCGAGAAGAAATTGCAAGTGTTAGGAAAGAACTTCAGATCATGAATCGACTTCTTCGAGAAGAAAAAGAATTAAAAATAACGAAGTTAAGCACATCAAAGCAAAAGGAGAAAACATATGGAAGAACAAATCAAGAAAGATCAAAGCAAAGAAGATCCAAGTAGGGAAATTCCTAAGGTAGATCCAAAACAGCAACAACTAATGATTGCCAAGGGGATGGGAATACCAGCAGAGGTGATTAAGTTTTTAGATAAGATTCCAGATTGGAAATTGCGTGAATTGTATTATCTATGCGCTGCCGATCGGATGCCACTCTCTGACATGATCGAACTAGCAAAAAAGGAGGATACCACATGGGAAAAGATTAAGAAGAAACGGGTGGACTATCTAAGACAAGTGTACACAGATTTAGAACCGATTGGAAAGGAGATTGTAGAACTAAAAAAAGAAGTAAAGGTTGTTTTAGATGAAAGTCAATCGGCAAGAGACTTGATTGCAAATCATATTGAAGTAGCGATTGAGAAACAAGCTGCAGCACAAGAAGAAACGATACAAGCAAAAAATGCACAAATAGAAATGCTGCAGGGGAAGATTGCAGAATTAGAAAATGCAACGATTTCCAAAATGGAAAATGTGCAAATGAAAAGAGAGAATGCAGCATATGCACAAACAAGGATAAAAGATTATAACATCACACAAGTTACACTACCACCGAAGAAGTCAAAGGGTGGTTTTTTTAAACTCTTTTCACCAAAAGATGAGATTAAAAAATTTATAGCGAAGATTCTAAAAGATGAAAAAATGAGTGATGAACATAAAAACTTCTTGATTACGTGCATGGAGGAGGGAAGTTCTTTGAAAGAAATAGAAGCATTTGCATCGCCCGATTTGTCAATCGAACAGATGCGTAGGCTAAAGGAATTGAATCAAGCAAAATAGGATACTAACAAAAGTTGAAGATATGCAGTTATCAGAAAAACAAGCGGAAGTAACTCCAAAGGTTTAAGAAAAGAAAGGAACATAAACAATGAAATATATAGTACAAGTAGATCCGAATAATGGAATTAGTTTAGAAACAAAAGAGGAAGTAATCACTTATCTGAAACATTTTGGATATGAAAACCCAGTGCATATGCAAGGAAATGAATATGAGGTTTCCAGTTTAGGTGACGATCTTCCAGCAATTACTATTTTACAAAAAATACCATTGTATGAGGATGTGAAAAAAGAAGTGAATTATGAAAAAGAATTATTAGAGATGGTTACAGAAATAAGACAAGACATTGCAGCTATTAAAGAGGGTTCGGAATTTTTTAAAACATTTATCGAAAAGTATGAAATTGGCACATTCCTAAAAGAACAGTATACGGTAATAGACGTAACGAATCTACCAGAACAGATGAGACAGGAGAGTGAGTATGCTTATGTGCTATATGATAATTATAATGCTCAATATGTTACAGATGAAAACGGAACTATACAGAGTCTAGAGACGATAACGGAAGCGCAAATGGCTGTTGATAGGCTAAATGAACAGGAAAGAAAAGAAATCATAGAAATAGGGGCACTAGGTGTTGTTGATGAGGGGGCGATTGTTTCAGAAGCAGATTTGATTGAAAAGGAAGAGGTGAAAAATGGGAAGTGCTTATGAAATTGTTATGGAAAGCCGTAAGGAACTTGTTGATAAGATTGTAGGAATGATGAAAAAGGGAAGTGTCTTTACAACGGAGGAATGGGATAGACAAGCACTTAGAGCATACAATCCGTTGTCAGGAACGAAATATAAAGGTGGTAATCGACTGAAACTCATGGAAAAGGTGATAACAAAAGGGTATGAAGATCCACGCTGGGGGACGCTTATCCAGTTCAAGGCAAAGGGATATTACCCTAAGAAAGGTGAACATGGAACTCTCCTCGAAAAATGGATTTTCACAAAGGAGATTAAAGAGAATGAAAATGGCAAGATTAAGACAAAGATAGAGCATTTGGAAAAACCCATTGTATCATACTTCAAGGTTTTTAATTGTGAGCAGATACAAGAGTTTCCCAAGTTTGAGCCTCGAAAAGTGGAAGTACAGGAACAAAATGAGTTCATTGAAGATTTGATGAAAATTAGTGAGTGTGAAGTGAAAGAGTATACACAGGAGAGAGCTTTTTATCGTCCCAGTGAGGATAAGATTTACTTGCCACCACGAAGTTATTTTAAAGATGAAGAAAGTTTCGCGAAAACACTATTGCATGAAATGGGACATAGTACAGGGCACCCAACTAGATTGAATCGAACCTTTGATGGAAAGTTTGGTTCAAAAACTTATGCAAAGGAAGAACTGTATGCTGAATTAGGAGCGTTGTTTACGGGAGTAGATTTAGGAATTTGCTTAACAGGTGAACATTATCAGGACCACTCTAACTATTTGGCATCGTGGATTCAAACATTGAAAAATGATTACAACGAATTATTCAGAGCGTGTGCAGAAGCAGAAAAAATAGCAGATAGAATTGTTGATAATTATATAGTGAAACTAGACAAAGAACCAGCTCCTTTTAAGGAAGATATTCCAGAGAGAGAAAAAATGATTTCAACCTTAGGAGAAGATGTAGTACGACAACCATGTATGAAACGATAGGAGGCGCAATAATGAATGATGATAGAGAAACCGAGCGAATTATGATGAATGTTAGGCACACTGGAAAGGCAATCAGTACAATGCTTTGGATAGGAAGTCCAGCGACCATGCTTTTGCTTACATTTTTAAAGCGAATGGTAAAGCAAAAATTATTAAAAGTAGGCGAATATGAAAAATTAGAAAAATTTGTTGCAGCAACAAAAGGTGAGTATAGTATTACGAATATTCCGATTACACAGGGACTAGTGGGTGCAAAAGAGAAAAATGAAATACGCAAAGAATTAGAAGAACTAGGTGTAACATTTAGCGTTCTTCCTGATTTTAATAAAGAAGATGGCTTGGTACAATTTGCGATTGCTAGTAAGGATCAAGCAAAATTTTCAGCGTGGTACAGCCGTCATGTGATGCAAGATATGCAAGGTGGAGAACATGAGATACAAGACCTTAAAAATCTAACGGAAGGACAAATGAACATAGTTAGTATTCCTTTTGAGGGAAAAGAGCAAATTGTAAATGAAGATTTTGATAAACTAGGGATCAATTATGCGATTTTACCTGATTTGAACGTGGGAGATGGTGAACTGCAGTGCTATGTGGCAAATGCAGACATTCCAAAGGTAGAACATTGGTATGGACTATACAAGGAAGAACAGCTAGAAAAGGGCGAAGATATTGCAACGTTAAAAATAGTTAATGCCGGAAGTTATGCGAGTATGGGGACGTTATCATCGGAACAATATATAGATATGGCAGATGAGAAAACAAAGGCTGCCAATGCAATTTATGAGGGGCAGCAAGCAGGTATGATTGAGACATCTGTAATGAAAAATGAAAATAAAATACGATCTAGTGAAAATGCAGCCTATGATATATTGGATAAAGATATAGCCTATGAAAAAATAACTATTAATCATGCGAGCTTAGTTGAAAAATCAAATGTAGCTTCATCTTTACAAGAAAATGAAAAGTTTTTTGCAAGTAGAATACCAGGGACATGGGGAGAGAATGAAAAAACACTGGTATTACCAAGAGAACAAGTTTTCCTAACAGATGGCGGGCAAACGTATATAGGTTTTTTAGAAAAAGAAAAAACTGCGCTATTATTAGATTCAAAAGGTATTCCTGTTCTAGAAGATGAACAATTAAGTGGAATGAAGATAAAGGAAATGTATAACAAGGTAGAACGAAAATTCAAACAGAAACAAACGATGACAGAAACGGCAAATAAGAATATTGAAAAAGTAGCACACGCACAACAATTACAAGTGGGAGAGGCGGGGTGGACACGAAACGCAAGTTTGCTAGAACGAGCATTACATGAGAAAACTCCAGCTAATCCAATAAAAGTGAAGTAAGGAGCAGTAGAAATGGTAGAGAGAAAGAGAACCCCTTGGGGAACATTTTGTGTATTGCTCATTCTTGCTTGTATCGTTGCCTACTACATATCAGGACTTTTCATATCACCTGATTTTCATTTAAGCAATCTGGAAACGCATATACTGGAAGTTTTCAGCAATCCACTACGGTGGTATTGGAACGAGAAAACACCTGCATGTATTGGTTTGGCATTTTTAGGGTGGCTCATGTTTGTTTCCTGGTACACATACAACTATCGGAATTTTCAACAAGATAGCGAATACGGCAGTGAAGATTGGGGAGATGCAAAGAGTCTTAGTAATCGACTTAAGGGAGATAACTCTAGCAATATGCGTATTCTAAGTGAAAGTGTATCTGTTTCTAAAGAGGCAAATGTGTTATCGAATAATAACATGATTGTCCTTGCAGCTCCTGGACAATATAAAACAACAGCAATGGTAGAAACAAACATGGCTACCCTTTCGGCAAGTTATGTCATGTTAGATGTAAAAGGAGCAACACAGCGTAAGATGGGAAATTATTTTTTAGAACATGGTTATAAAGTCCTTTCGCTTAACTTGAAATCACCGTGGCTTTCAGATAGATATAATCCGTTTCGTTATATAGAGCGTGAAAATGATTTGATTCGATTAATCACTAATTTGCAAGCGGCTGTACGAAAACCAGATAGTGGGGCAGGAGGAGATCCGTTTTGGGATGATGGAGTCCGTATGTATTTGCAAGCACTTTTTTATGCAGAATGGTTATCGGCCAAAGAAAAAGGAATTTATGGAAATATGAATAACATTCTGATACTGGTAAATATGGAATCACAAAAAACAAGTGATGAAAAGACAAGCAAGCTGCAGGTATACATGGATAAATTGGCGGCGAAAAAAGGGGCAAACTATCCACCAGTAAGAGAGTATCGGAAATTAAAAGAGGGGGCAACAGAAACCGTACGTTCGATTGTAATCATGGTAAATGCAATGCTCTCACTTTGTGAAACAGCAGATGTAAAGCGTATTTTTTCAGAAGATGATATAAATATTCGTGAACTTGGAACAGGTGTAGATGGAAATCCAAATAAAAAGGTTGTTCTATTTTTAATATTGCCCGATAATGATAAATCTTATAATTTTCTCATCAATATTTTTTATACACAAATGTTTGATATTTTAATGCGTCTATCCGATGATGAAGTAAAAGGACCACTGAGTGTTCCAGTAGAGGTTTGGGCAGATGAAGTGTATGCAGGACCAAAACCTGCAGATATGGAATCTTTGATGGGGGTTATTCGAAGTCGGAATATTTCACTGATTCCAATTTTACAATCCATTGCACAAGCGCAGACCATGTACAAAGATCATAAGTGGAAGATTCTATTTGACAATGCCTCCACATTTGCGTTTTTTGGTTCTGCGCCAGGAGCGAAAGAAACACACGAATATATTTCTAGTTTATTAGGGAAGATGTCGGTAGATTTGCGAACAGATGGGCGAAGTCGAGGACGTAATGGATCTTCAAGTGATACCTTTAATCGTACAGGTCGAGAATTAATGTTTCCAGCAGAAGTTAGAAGAATGCATCGAGAAAACTGTATTTTGTTTATTGAGGGAGAACGCCCAATTTTTGACAAGAAGAACTTGCCCTTTCAGACACAGCTTTATAAAGATTTAAAGCGATTAGGAACGTATGAACACCCAGTGCAGGTAATTTACAATGAAGAAAAAATGGAATACCGAACAGTCGAACGTAAAGAAAAAATACAGATATTAAACAATGAAGATGCAAAGTTTTACCGAGAAGCAGCTAAAAAAGATGAACGTATCAAAGTTTTTGATATTGATGAAACAGAAATGTTGTATTTGAATTGGCATGAGAAAACAAAACTTGATGAAACGGAGATTGCGAGACTAGCGCAAGAAATGTTGGCAAAGCAAGGCATAAAGAAAGATACAGCACAAGAGGAAAGTGCTATCCCTGAAGATGTGAAAGTACTGCGAGAAATAATTACGGATACTCCAGTACAAGATAAGAGTGCATGGAATTTGAAAGGGAGTGTTTTAGATTGTGTGATACGTTATGCGAAGTTGCTTACAGACGAGGAAGTGGATGAGGTTATTGCGGGACTAGAAACAGGACTTAGCGAGCAGGAAGTGAAAGCCTATTTTGTGCAACCAATTTCTAAAATGAAACAATATAGGCGTGCATATATGTTAAAGCATAGGGATTAGGTGAAGATAAAATACAATCATTTCAAAGAAGCCAAAAAGGAGAAAATATGGAACAAGTAGTCGTATTTGCGATAGCAGGAATCGCTACATCTGTAGTAATACATAGTGTTCAATTTATTGTACAGACTGTATTGCTTAAGAGAAAATTTGATAAGCATGTGAGAGAAGTTGTAAGCGAGGAAGACTGGAGGTTATTCAATGGAAGAAATAAAAATTTATGAACTAATGGAACTTAGAAATCTTGTGGAAAATATGGAGGAGGGACAGATGCTATGCGTACATCTGCAGGAGAAAGAAGATGAGTAAGGAAAGCATAGATAAAGGACTAGAAGTAGTTCATGTTCGTTTGATAAAAGAGCGAACACTCTTTAGTGAAAAATCATTAGACACAGCAGATATGGCAGTGCAGGTTATGGCAGAGGAGTTAGCTCTATACGATAGGGAAGTTCTTTGTGTGTTGAACCTACAAACAGATAATCGCCCTATTAATATGAACATTGTTAGTATGGGGAGTATTAATGCGTCGATAGTTGAAGCACGAGAAGTATTTAAAAGCAGTATTTTAAGCAACGCAAACTCGATTATGTTATTACATAATCATCCCTCGGGTAATGTGACACCTAGTAAGGAAGATGTGCAGATAACAAGGAGAATGCAAGATATTGGTGAATTGCTGGGAATCAGAGTATTGGATCATATTATTGTAGGAGGAAGAACAGCAGAGACGTATAGTTTTTGCAAAGAGGGGTTGCTAATGAAAAATGCACATTTAGAAAAAAGCATAGCACAACGATTTTGAATGTGCGAAAGAAGATAATCAGATTTACAAATCAATGTACCGAATTTCGGCACACATTTTAGACAAGGAGAATTTTATAATGAATAAAGAAAAAATACAAACAGCAGTTACATATACAAAAAAGAATGCAGAAAAAAGAAAAGAAAGAATGCAAGAATATCTACGAAAATATGAAGAACACGTGAATAAACAAAAAGAAATAGAGGAGTTTGAAATATTATGATGATGACGATACAAAAGGATGCAGCATATGACGAGTTTCAGAAAAATGTTTTAGAGAGGTTAGAGCAAACCTTGCCTCTTGGTGTTGAAATTTTCACGAAAACGATACAAAAAGGAAGTGTGGAATTAGATGGAATAGAGATTGTCGATTCTAGCACAAGCATATCACTCTTATCGTACTTTGAGGAACTGTACGCTGATTATACAGTAGGTGCTGCGGGTATGGATGCGCTTTGTTATCAAATGCAAGGTGCATTTATAAATAAAGTGAATTTGTACTCTAATATAGAAGAAATTCGGAACTATGAGTTGATGCAAGAGAAGTTACAAGTGCGATTGCTATCCAAAGAAAATACTCGTAATCTCTTAAGAGCAGCACCACATAAAGAACATGAAATGGGTGTAATCGTTCCTTACATTGTCTTGAAACAAGATGAGAAAGAGCATGTATCTGTACAGGTAACCAATGAACTATGTACACAGTGGGGAATGTCGGGAGATGAACTCATTGAAAGAGCATTAGAAAACACACAAGAGCAAGATAAAGTAGAGTTTCAGTCGCTTTGGCAAATCATCAATGAATTATCGAGTGAAATGTCAAATGATGTTGAAGATTTTAATGAAGAACGGAAAATGTTTGTTTTGACAAATGAAGCAAGATTGTATGGAGCGACAGCAATACTCCAACAAGATGTTTTAGAGAAGATACACGACGACTTGCAAACAGATTTTTATGTTTTGCCATCTAGTATACATGAGGTGATTGTTCTACCAAAGGGAGAGGAAAGTATAAGCGAGAATGCACTTCGAGAAATGGTGATGGATATAAATAAAAGTATGTTAGAAGAAGGAGAATTTTTGAGTAATAACATTTTTGAATATAATGGAAGAGAAAAGGAATTAAAAAAATGTATGATTGAAAAACTGCAAGTTTCGCATGATTATGCAGTAGGGCGTACTTTGTAGGCATTGCTGTTTGGAAGAGTGAGGAAAATAGAAAGTTGTCTATGTGTAAGTAAACATCAAAAAAGGCTACTACTTTTATTAAGGTGGTAGTCTTTTTTTTGATGATGTAAGAGCAGGAACGCATAGCATTTATGAAATGGATATGATAAAATAAAACAAGGAGAGTGAGCATATGAGCAAAGTAAACGATAAGATTAAAAGATGTATAATGTCTATGACATTCCAAGAGCAAAGAAAGAAAAAAATCAAGCAATATAGAAAAGAAAGAAAATATATTAGTGATATGAAAAGTGATGAAGTGGAATTTGAGTATGTGGAAGCTAAATCGAGGTATGAACATGATAAAAGTATTTTGGCTATAATGATGATAACAATTCTCCTATCTGTTTTTATGGACATATGGAAAACGTTTTTTCAGTCTATAGAAAAGGTTGTGCAGTTTGTGACATCTCAACAAGAAAATACTGCTGAAGTGGCTAGAGTGCTATTTGTTAGTGTCACAGTTGCTTTTATAATGGTATCGTTTATGTTTTTTTGTATTTTGATTACACATATGAGAAAGATGAGCAAGACGTATAAACGACTGATAATGATTGAAGAAATACTTAATGAAAAGAAAAAAAAGTGAGGGTGGGTAGATGACCTTAGATATAAAAATGTGTATAACTGCAGTGCTGAAAGAAATAGGGTATTTTATTGTAACTATATGTTTTTTGTTTCAGTTGGGAGCATTGAATAAGAGGTTGGACGAGGGAGGGTTTCATGCCACCGTACAAGGTTCGTTTGATTTGCTGAAGTATGATTCATATTCTCCATTAAAGTTTTTTGTGGGTGCAATATTTTTGTTTTTACTTGACTCATGGCTTATGGTAAGGAAAGTTAGTTATCTTCATAATAAACAGGCATCTCATGGGGAAGAAGTGATTGCGTCTATGGTTGCAATTTTTGTGATTTTAGTACTACTTATTTTGTTGATTATATACATTAATAATCCTATACTGCGTGCAGTTGCGATAGCATCAGGGATAATGATTGGAATCTTCACTGTAAGTACATCATAATATTTTATTTTAGGAAAGAGCTATTGCGCTATGAAGAGGCAGTAGTTCTTTTTTTACGTCTTGACGCAAATGAATATTCACATCAAGTATTGGAAGATGCCATTATTGGCGGAAGAAGAGCGGAGAGAAAGAGATATTAATGCGAGTAGAATTGAAAAAGCTCTTGATTTAAGTCATGACATAAAATATAATAATAGTTATGGAAAACTTAATAAGTAAGATTCTAGGGAGGTGATTTGAGTGGAAAAGAAGAAAAGGGGTAGACCAACCGATAACCCTAAAGAATATCGTAAGAGTTATCGACTTTCAAATGATGATATGCAGAAGATGCAGGCGTGCATTGAAAAGACAGGCATGACAGAAACGGATATCATTAGAAGAGGAATTGATAAAGTCTATCAAGAGACTCAAAATAAAACTATTTAGTAATTGGAGTTGTAAGGAGCATGTGTTACTAAAGGGCTACTGCTTTTGCGGGTAGTTCTTTTTTTGATAATAGGTAGATTGATAAATAAATAATGGAAAAAATCGCAGGCAGATATCCTTGTGCCGAATTTCGGTACAAGATTAATAAAATTAGAAGAAATGATTTTTAGTGAGAGGGAAGATGCGAAAAAAACGAAAGACAAAAGAAGCAAAAGAAAAGAAATTTAAGCATTTGACACGTGCAGATAGGCTTAGCATGGAAAGAATGTTATGTGCTGGTGTTGGTGTGCTAGAGATAGCGAAGCAGATAGGTGTGCATAATACAACTATTTATCGGGAAAAGAAACGAGGTGAATATATGCATAGGAATAGTGATTGGACAGAAACGAAATGCTATTCCTGTGATATGGCTCACAAAGACTATAAAAGAGCAAAAGCTCGAAAGAAGAAAACGGAAAAAGTGCGAGAAGATACAGATTTCATAGAGTTTATAGAAAAAATGGTGTTGGTGGAGAAATATTCGTTAGATGCTACGCTTATGTTCATACAGCAGCAAGGACTGCAGTTTAAAACACAAGTATGCCTAACGAGTTTATATAATTATGTGAAGAGAGGGGTCTTTCCAAATATTACACTGCGAGATATGCCGTATAAGAAATCTTATAGCAAAAAGAAAAAGCGTGTGCAAAAAAGGGCGAATAAAGGAACGAGTATAGAAAAACGACCAGAGGTAGTAGAAGAACGAATAGAGTTTGGACATTGGGAGATGGATACGGTTGTAAGTGGAACAGAGGGTAAAGGTGCATTACTGGTACTTACAGAGCGAAAAACAATCTATGATTTGGTAGAGCCGTTGAAAGCGAATACAATGGAAGAGGTGGTGCGTGTTCTTAATAAGCTAGAGAGACAATATGGGGTTAAGCATTTTCGAAAACTCTTTAAAACAATTACGGTAGATAATGGTGCAGAGTTTATGGATGTAGAGGGAATGGAGCAGGCGAGCAGGGGAAAGAAAAGGCGGACAAAGCTGTATTATTGTCACGCTTATAGTAGCTGGGAGAGAGGGAGTAATGAGAATCAAAACAAGTTGATACGTAGGCACATACCTAAAGGCGAGGATATAAGTAAGTATAGTATGGTAGAGATAAAGAAGATAGAAGAGTGGATGAATCAGTATCCTAGAAAGATATTTCGACATCGGACTAGTTGGGAATTGTTTCAAGAAGAACTTAGATTATTGAATTGAAGATAAGCAACTGAATAAGGAGGCGTTGAACTGTTCGAGGGAATGGTTTCTTTGTGGTGGGCGGACTTCGGGGGAATGGTACAAAATGAACTGGCAAAGAGGCTAAAAACGGAGAAAAGGGAGTGTCAGAAAAAAATAGCAATAGGGGTTGACATTTTCTGTAAGTAGAATTATGGTGAAAAGTAGTTGAAAGTAGTGGTAACTTATGTTAATATTGAAATATAAAAGGAACACCGCCACACAAGGTGGTTGCTCCCAGTTGAAACAAAAAAACTACTCTGTTCGGTCTGGAAACTTGAAGTGCACCCCAAATGTTAGACAAAAATCTAACATAAGGAGGTGCATTTTTCATGCCACAATTAAAGTACTCAGAAGCATTCAAATTGGAAATTGTTCAATA
>JGI994J12354_10000939_pt1 | contig 29568 bp, 23 predicted proteins | sample IntmicLarv3ML3BL_FD_12354 | JGI IMG/M metagenome (IMG submission 12354) | reverse complement strand
TTATGGCTTGTTAAAAACGGGTGCGCCTCAAAAAGGGCGCGCCTGTCTTGTTTGATGACAGGGGTTTGGTGATACGGACAATATCAGGGAGGTAGTGTATGGCAATGAAAAAACTTTCTCTTAAAAAAACGACAGTTGGAAAAGCTCCGGAAAAAGCCGCTGCTGTGAAAAAGACGCCGGAAAAAGCGGCGCCAGCCCGGCTGACTTCAACGGTTCGGCGTCTTGCATCTACTGTCTCCGGCAAGGTGTCTTCTGTCAAGAAAACCGCGGTATCCAAAGCCGCCAAAGATAAAACGACAGGAAAAGTTGTGGTCGGGATTGTGATGGGGTCAACATCTGATTGGGACGTGATGAAAGAGGCGGCGCAAATGTGCCGGGATTTTGATATTTCCTATGAAGCCCGGGCACTTTCTGCCCATCGTTCACCAACGGAGTTAGAAGAGTGGATAGCCGATATGGAAAAGCGTGGTTGTCAGGCATTCATTGCCGGTGCTGGCGGTGCTGCGCACCTGGCTGGTGTGGTGGCCGCACAAACTATTTTGCCGACATTTGGTGTTCCCATGCCATCGAAGTATATGAAGGGGCTGGATTCGCTTCTGGCAACCGTGCAGATGCCAAAGGGCATTCCTGTGCCAACCATGGCTATTGGTGAGGCCGGTGCAGCCAATGCCACCCTTGCTGTCGTTGCCATGCTGGCACTGACAGATCCGGCAATGAGGAAAAAATTGCTTGATTTCAGGGCAAAACAATCGGAAAAAGTGCTCAGGGCCCGTTTGCCGGAGCTGAAGTGATTGGAAGAACATGTCAGGGATAATGAAAACGAACCTGAAGTCGCTACCGCTTTTGCATCGCGGCAAGGTTCGGGATATTTATGCGGTTGGTGATGATCTGCTGCTGGTGATACAGACTGACCGGCTTTCGGCTTTTGATGTGGTGTTGGATGATCCGATTCCTGAAAAGGGAAAAATCCTTACCGCCATGTCGAATTTCTGGTTTGAAAAATTCGGCAACATGATGCCGAATCACATGACAGATATTGATCCGATATCAGTTGTTACACCGGATGAACATGATCAGGTGGAAGGTCGGGCGGTGGTGGTGAGAAAGTTCAGACCACTTGGTATTGAAGCGATTGTTCGTGGTTACATGATTGGTACAGGCTGGCTGGATTACCAGAAAACAGGCATGGTTGCTGGTGTTGTGCTGCCGACAGGAATACAGAAGGCAGAAAAATTGCCGGAAGTGATGTTTACGCCTTCGACCAAGGCAGCCGTCGGTGATCATGATGAAAACATTACGTTTGAGCAGGCGGAAAAACTGGTCGGCAGGGATGTGGTCCGTCAGGTGCGTGATATGGCAATTCGCCTGTATTCTGCCGCAGCGGAGTATGCTGCACAGAAAGGCATCCTGATTGCGGATACCAAATTTGAATTCGGTCTAGATAATGAGGGACTGGTTTACCTGATTGATGAAATACTCACACCGGATTCCTCCCGTTTCTGGCCGGTATCCAGTTATGCTGTCGGTAGTTCCCCGCCTTCTTTTGACAAGCAGTTTGTGCGAGACTGGCTGGAAGAACAGCCGTGGAACAAACAGGCCCCTGCTCCGCGCCTGCCGAAAGATATTGCCGGGAAAACGGCTGAAAAATATCATGAAGCACTCCGTTTGTTGACGGAGTAACAGGATAATGGTATCGGATAAAGAGGAAATCCGTCGTGCCGCGCTTGCTCTTGAGGCAGGGCAACTGGTGGCTTTTCCTACCGAGACGGTTTACGGGCTGGGTGCGGATGCGGAAAATCCGGATGCGGTTGCCGCCATCTATGCATTGAAGGGGCGTCCGTCAGGTCATCCGCTTATCGTCCATCTGGCACCAGAGGCTGATCCTGCTTACTGGGCAGGAGTGATTCCTAAAGAAGCAAAAACGCTGATGGATGCTTTCTGGCCCGGGCCACTGACATTGATTTTGAAACGGGCTGCGCATATTCCGGCTTCCGTTGCCGGTGGGCAGGATACCATTGGTCTACGTTGTCCTTCCCACCCGGTTGCACAGGCACTTCTGTCGGCTTTCAAGGCGGGCAAGGGTGGGGTGGCAGCACCGTCTGCCAATCTCTTTGGACATGTAAGCCCCACTTTGGCACAGCATGTGCGTGATGAATTTGGCCATGATTCCCGTCTTGCTTTTGTTCTGGATGGTGGGTCGAGTGAAGTTGGCATTGAATCCACCATACTGGATCTTTCGCGGGTTGATACATTTGGTCCTGTACTGCTGCGCCCGGGAAAGGTCAGCGCGTCGGATATTGCCAGTGTAATTGATCGGGTTCCCTCAGGAGCTGATCTTGCTGCTCCCCGCGCATCCGGTACACTTTTATCGCATTACGCACCTGATACGCCAGTCGTGTTATTGCCAGAAAGCCGGATGGGGGATGTGCTTTTTCATTTGAAGGAAAAGAAAAAACGCGCAGCAGTCATGCATTATTCATCTTTGTCAGGGGTGCCGGAAACGCACTTTTTTACCCGAAGACGCATGTCACCTTCTTCTCCTGATTATTCGCATGACCTTTATGCTTCTCTGCGTGCGTTGGATAAGGTAGGAGCCGATGTGATTATTGCGGAGCTTCCGCCACAAGGGGTGGAGTGGGAGGGTGTCAATGACAGATTACGTCGTGCAGCACATGATGCAGGGGATGTGCTGGAAAAACTGCTTGTGTGACTAGGTGGTATGCGGACAAAAAAACTGCCGGTAACCATACCGGCAGTTCCGTTTTCTGGTTTAACTTATATGGGCAAAACGCCAATATTGATTTTTGTTTTGGGTGGTACCTGATCCTTTTTGATTTTATAAACCGTTACCGGTATCTGGCTCAATGCGACCACCTTCGCAGCAACACTGCCCAAAAGCATGCTGGCCCAGCCAGCAGAGCCCTGTGAGCCCATAAAGATCATATCGCAACCGTTTTCTTCTGCAGTCTGGACAATCTGGTTGGCCGCAGTATTGGAAATCTCGATTATTTTAGTGAACGGGATACCTTCTTTTTCTGCCGCTTCGCGAAGCGGAAGCATCAGGGCATTTCCTGCTGTGGCAACTGCTTTTTCGTATTCCTCTGCGGAAAAGGAGGTTTTCTGCGGAATATCCGAAAAGTCGAACGCAGGATTCTGGCGCTCGCGAGCCACATAAATACATACAACCTCAGCGCCGATCTGTTTGGCTAGGATAATACCCTCCATTGCAGCCTGATTTGAAAGAGGTGAGCCATCGGTTGGAATCAGTATTTTTTTAAACATGATGTTCCTCTGAAACGTTGGTGATAGTGAAGTTTCCGACCAGCACAAAAACCAGAGTGTTTCTGCATTGATTCCGCTGTTGCAAATTTATTTCTGTTTGTTCCATTGTATTCGGCAATTCGTAGTGATGTATTTTTCTGAATGTTTTTTTGACTGAAAGCAGGAAAAAAGGCGTTTCTGTTCCGTGTCCGGCAAGATTTTTTACTTTAAGGTACAGTAAATGAAAAACATGATATGGAGGAATGATGCCAACAGAAGTCGCAACACTTGGGGGAGGCTGTTTCTGGTGTCTTGAAGCCGTTTTCCAGAATCTGAAAGGAGTCGAATCGGTTGTGTCTGGATATGCGGGAGGGCATGTTGAGAACCCGACTTATGAAGTGGTTTCACAGGGTACAACAGGGCATGCTGAAATTGTCAGTATTACCTTTGATCCGGATGTGATTTCCTATTACGATATTCTGCAGATATTTTTCATGCTGCATGATCCGACAACGCTGGATCGCCAAGGAAATGATGTCGGGCCGCAATACCGTTCGATTATTTTTCATCATACGCTGGAGCAGGAAAGTGTCGCTCGTGAATGCATAGCAGCTGCCACTGCAGTATGGTCTTCTCCGGTTGTGACACAACTGGAGGCGTTTACAACGTTTTACCTGGCAGAAGATTATCTCCAGAATTTTTACAGGGATAATCCGGAACAGGGGTACTGTATTTTTGTCATTGAGCCAAAGGTTTCACAGTTTCGCCGCCTGTTGTCCGGGCACATTGAAAACATAAAAAATCGCCCGGTATGTTTCCGGGCGATTGACAAAAATGTGTGAATGGTGAATCAGCTTTCGTAAATGTAATGTCTTGATCAAGGAAGAACCGGATTCATTTTCCCGGCTTTTGTACAGATATTGTGTTGCAAAAATTATATTTAATGATGCTACTCCAACTTTTTCAGGGTGTCGATTGTAAAAAGTGATTAATGTGCTGTTTTTGTTGATGTAATCGTCGTATGGGTACCGAAAAATGCTTTTTTTGCAAAGGTTTGGTTAAAATTGCGCAATGGATAAATCTGCAGAAATGACACGGTATAACTCACCAGATGCACCTGAAACGGATGTGCGCTTTGAGGGGGTTCGGTATTTGTATGGTGAGGCAGCCTTTCATCTTTTCCAGAAGGCGCATGTTTGTGTCATTGGCGTTGGCGGGGTCGGTTCTTGGGCGGTTGAAGCACTGGCACGAAGCGGTATCGGCAATCTTACTCTGGTTGATCCGGACAGTGTTGCGCCTTCCAATATGAATCGCCAGATACAGGCCATGCAGGGTACTCTGGGAAAGAGCAAGGTTGCGACACTGGCGGCGCGTATCAGGGAGATCAATCCGGCCTGCGGGGTGAGGCAAATGCCGGAAAAGGTGACACTGGAAAATCCGGCTCTTCTTTTTGACAAGCATCATTTTGATTATGTGATTGATGCCATTGATGACATGTTTGCCAAAACAGCCCTGATTGCTTGGTGCCGTGAAAATGGCGTTTCCCTGGTTACCGTTGGTGGTGCCGGGGGGCAGACAGACCCGACACGAATTGCGGTATGTGATTTGTGCAGAACGGAGCAGGAGCCGCTTTTGGCTCGGGTCCGGAAACGCCTGCGGCAAAAATACGGCTTTCCCCGTGGAACGCGTCCTTTTGGAGTTGATGCAGTTTATTCAAGCGAACCGCTGCGATATCCGGCTGGCGCAGATATCGTACAGCCCGATACACAGGAGAGAGAATTCGTTGAAACGGATGCATTGCGTTTCGGCACATCAGTTACCGTTACGGCATCTTTTGGTATGGTGGCTGCGTCTGTTGTTTTGCGACGGCTCGCAGAAAGGATTCACGAAAAAGAAGAGACGATCTGATTATCCAGCATGCGCTGGGCAATCGGGATATATCTTGGATGGCTGCCTTTTTTGTTTTGCATGAAGTGCGACTTCATCAGCACAAGGTGGCTTGCATCCCATATGACAGGTTGCATATCTGCTATCCGTATGCGGCTGGAATGACGTGCGAGCGTAATATGGGGGAAAAAGCGGTTGTGCCTGTCAAAGGAAACTGCTTTTTCCGAGAGGGTGCAGACAAGTTCCTTATGGAGCTGTATGAGATTTCCAGGAATCTGCTTCATCCCTGCCCAGCAGATCCGGCGGTGAGAAAAATATCCTGTTTTATCCAACTTCAGCCTGATAGCGCGACAGGAAACAGATTCAAGAATTCGGGACAGTTCGGGCACGATGCCGACCGGTTGTTCCCCCAAAAAAATCAGGGTGATATGCAGGTTTTCCGGCGCCACCTTTCTTCCCGAGATATTCGATTGCCATAAAGACAGCGCTTTTCGTGTTGCCTCATCCGGCCAGAGTGCATAAAACAGGCGAAGTGATTCAGTCATGTTTTCTATTTTAGCAGCAGCACGTCACCTGAATCGCATGTAAGCAATGATCTCAATTTCGCCACGTATCATCTTTCGGTGTTTTTCCTTTTGGCAATGACTTGAATACATCAAGTGTCTCCTTCCCGTAATATGAGACATGGTAAATTGGAGATTTCTGTGAATAACTGACACAGGAGACGAAGATGAAGAAGAGCCGATTTACCGAAACGCAGATCGTATCGATATTGAAAGAATTGAATGCAGGGCTAAAGGTTGATGACATATGCCGCAAGCACAACATCAGCAATGTCACGTATTACAACTGGAAATTCGGGTGATGGAGCAGCTGAAGGCAGATAGAGGCTTACCGTACCAGATACGAGTGGATAACGGTCCCGAGCTGATGTCAGCAGGATTTACGGATTGATGCGAAGACAGCGGGATAGAAATCGTCTATATCCAGCCGGGCAAGCCGCAACAGAACGGGTTTTTCGAGCGTTTCAATGGTTCGTTTCGGCGGGAGTTTCCGGATCCTGTTTGTTTGAAAACATCCGCCAGGTGCGTGAAATAGCCTGGTTCTGGCGACTGGATTACAACGAGGAGCACCCCCATAAAAGTCTGGGGAATTTACCGCCCGCAATCTACCGGGCTAAACTGGAAAACCCGGATGAATATTTGGAAGAATATATGAAAAATCAGCAAGTTACGGAAAAGGGCCGCTATAAAATGCAAAAATGTGAATAGTATTTACAGGCAAAAATCTATGTAACTCAAGTGCATAATTCCCACCCTTCTTATCCGGTTTCAGCGGCTTTTATTTCAGTCTGCTGCTGCACGTGTTTGAGCAGCACCATCAGACTCATGGATTGCAGCACAACGCTGATACTATAGGCAAGCCAGAATCCGCCTGCTCCCGTTATCTTTTCTGGTGGCTGAAGATGAAACAGGTCAAATGCCAGTATGTAACCGCCACCTAGGCCGACACACCAGAAAGTCAAAAAATACAGCAGGGTGGGTGCCAGTACGACCTTGTAGGCTCTCAGAATATAGGCGGAAGTAACCTGAAAGGCAAAAAAGAACTGGTAGCAACAGACAAAGGTGATCAGTGGTAGTGCTGTACTGACAATCATTTTATTTGATGTATAGGCACCAATAATCTGGTGGCGCAAAAGCCAAGATGAGATGGCAATGACAATGGCAATGCAGGCGGCAAGCCGCTGCCCGGAAAAGGCGATCTGTCTGGCCAGTGGCAGTTTTTTTGCGCCGATACATTGTGCAACCAGTGCACTGGTCGCATTGGCGGTTGCCAGTGGCAACATGTACAGCACAGTGGAAATGTTGGCGACAATCTGGTGCCCTGCCACGATGTCAACGCCAATCCTTGCAATAAAAAGTGCCATGAAGGTGAAGGAGGTTACTTCGATAAATGAATTCATCCCCATTGGAAGACCCAGTTTCAGCAGTTCTTTTAGCATCTGCCAGCGAGGCCAGACAAAGCCACTGCCAAACAGATGCAAAAAACGGTAGAGTCGGCCAAAACGGAGAACGGCAATAGCGATGGCCAGCATGAACCAGGCGAGCAGCCCGGTCGCCATGGCACAGCCGGGTCCGCCAAAGGCTGGTATACCGAACCAGCCAAAGATAAAAACAATATTGAGTGGGATTTTAAGCAGGAGACCGCTTACCTGTATTGCCATAACCATTTTGGGGCGGGCAATGGCATTGTTCAGAGTGCTATAAACAAAAAAACACATCGAAGCCGGCAGGGAGAAGGCTAACACACGCAGGTAGAATGTGGCCTTTTCAGTGAGTTCGGGTGGTGTCTTGGCAAAGGAGAGCAGTATGCCCGGAAAGGAAAGCAGGGTGGAACCGAAAGCAGCAATAAAAAGGGCTAGCCATACGCCCTGTTTGACGGTATCGCGCATTTCCTTAAAGCTTCCTGCACCATAGAAATGGCCGAAAGTCGGAGTAAGGGATTGCATGATGCCGGCAAGGGGAACAAAGATGCTGACGTAAATGGAGGCGCCAACAGCCAGTGCTGCCAGATCGGTTGACGAAAAGCGGGCAACCATGATGGTATCAAGAACCGGATTGCCGACAGCAGCAAGAAGACCGATGAGGATAGGCGTGGCAAGACTGGCGATACTCAGGGTGAGATTACTGGACGTCAGTCTGATGTTTTTCATGGGCGCCCCGGTTTTTGATCGGAAAGTTCCGGCTTTCGTTTCAGGTATTCTGCTGTTTTAGAGAATACCATTTTGCTCTGCTTTTTATGGATTTTCGGTGCGGGAAATCATGAAAAGCAGTTACTTCGCTGCATTCCATCTGGTGTCAGGCCACATTTTCGGCGGCCTTTTTTTCCACTCTTTTCAGAAGGATGAGGAGAAAGGCTGCCAACATAACGAGACTGACGCCATTGCTGAACCAGAATCCGCCTGCATTCGTAATGCGGGCGGGCAGGTCAAGTCCCAGTACATTGAACGCCAGGATATAACCGCCACCCAGTCCGGTACACCACAATGTCATGAAATAAAGGAGAGTTGGTGCGAGTACGACCTTATATGCGCGCAGGATATGCGCAGAAGAGACCTGCATGGCATCAAAAATCTGATAGCAGCAGATGAATAGGATCAACGGCAGGGCATTTTCTGCGATGACTGAATTGGATGTGTAGGCGCCGATAATGAAATCCCTAAAAAACCAGACACTAATGGCAATAAAAATGGCTATGCAGGCAGCCAGCCGTTGGCCGGAAAAGGCAATCTGTCGGGCTAAAAGAAGATTGCGGGCGCCGATGGATTGCGCCACCAGTGTGCTGGTGGCATTGGCGGTTGCCAGCGGCAGCATGTAAAGCACCGTGGAAAAATTGGAAATAATCTGATGTCCTGCAACAGCATCAATCCCGATACGTGCAATGAAGAGAGCCATGAAGGTAAATGACGTGACTTCAATGAAGTAATTCAGTCCAAGGGGAAGCCCCAGTTTGAGTAGTTCCTTCAAAGAGCGCCAGTCAGGAAGAACAATGCCTGTGCCGAAAAGATGCAGGAATCGGTAAAACGAATTCAGTTTCAAAATAAGCCAGCTTGTTATCAGCATGAACCAGGTCAGGCATAGCGTGGCAAGCGCACATCCGGGGCCTCCCATCGCCGGAAGGCCGCCACCACCAAAAATAAACAGGATATTAAGCGGTACCTTTAGAAGGAGGGCACATAGCTGGATGACCATAACCATCTTGGGGCGTGCAATCGCGTTGTTTAAGGTGACGTAAACCAGAAAATTAAGCGATGCAGGCAGGGAAAAGGCTAGGATGCGCAGATAAAGCGTGGCTTTTTCTGCCAGTTCGGGGGGGGCCCTAGAGATGGAAAGCAGTGGCGCGGGAAAAAAGAGGACGAGTGATCCAATGACAGAAAGAAAAACAGCCAGCCATACACCTTGCCTGACTTCCCTGCCGATTTCCCGGAATTGGCCCGCACCATACAACTGTCCGAAAGTGGGAGTGAGCGATTGCATGACACCATTGAAGGCAACGAATACGCTCACATAAATGGATGCGCCAATAGCCAGTGCTGCTAGGTCTGTGGCGGAAAAGCGGGCAACCATGATGGTATCAAGCACAGGGTTGGCGATACCGGCCAATTGTGCAATGAGAATGGGCCAAGCCAAGCTGGCTACACTGACAGTCAGGTTTTTAGACGCAAGCTGTACATGTTTCATTTGTGTTGCTGGTATTTGTACAGCCGAAAGCGTTCGGTGCGGTCACTTGGACGGTGTCCTTCCCAGAGGAGTTTCATGCCATTCATGAATTCCGGTGAAGGCATACGGTGACGTTTCTGCACAGTGTCCTGCAGCAGAATATAGCCACAGGTATTTTCGTTAAGTCCAGAGAAGCGGATGTCGCCGAAATAGGCAAAGGAAGCGCGTTGCGCAGGTGCAACATTGGTATCAACACAGATGTGTTTGTCCGGAATGTTTTTCGCGATTTGCGCAGCAACCGGAGCATAACTCTTGTTGTAGTTGATCCATGGCAACCAGAGGGTAGCCAGAAGAAGCCAGCAAAGGATAACGCCGCCAGAGGAAAGGACAACGGCTCGCCAGAGTACTGATGGTTGCCGGGAAAGGCGCCAGTAAACTAGAATAAACCAGCTGGCTGTTGCGAGAATTGCGATCAGGGTCTCAAAAATACTGATTTCTGGCACAAAGCCCGGAGCCAGTTTCATGGCATTGTGTGCGATTTTTGGTGGCCAGCCAGTTTGTGCCGCTATCCAGCATACCCAGATGACAGCTGCAATAATGGTAAAGCTCATGACGGAGAACCAGTCTATTGCGTTGATGGCACCGCGTTTCATTGTGGGTAGGCCAAAAGCGGCAAGAATAGCCAGTGGAGGAAACATGGCCAGCATGAGGGTTTCTTCTTTCTGGAAGTTGAGGATGGCCAGAAGGAAAAATACCAGTGTAAACAGCAGGGGGAGCATGATATGCGGCTCACGAAGCTGTCGCCGCCAGGCATAAACAGCCCAGCAGGCATAGGGCCATGCAGGCCAGAAGCCCCACAGCGCATAGCGGGTGAAATAACTGCTGGAAGCGAAGTCAGGCGTGCTTACCTGTTCCATATTCCACTGGAGCCATAAATTTGTTGGGGAACCGTTGTATGGAAGTATGTTTTGGGAAACAATGATCCACAAAAAAATCACGGTGAATGTGATGGCGATAATCAGAAGCAGATGGGAAAATGTGCGCGAGCGGGGTGTTGGCAGGAAAAGGGCCGCTGCAATAAAGGCAATGTAAAGTGCGATGGGTGTAACCAGTCCATTGGTCAGGGCAAGACAACCCAGAGAGAAACCCAAAAGCAGGGCGTTTTTAATGTTTGGGCTGGTTACGTAACTGGTGCTTCTGAAGAGCGTCCATGCAATCAGGGCGACATAGAGCGCATTGACACTGGTTTCATGGCTGAACATGATCAATCCCAAGCAGCCAAGGTAAATCAGCAGTGTGCCATCAGCCAGTACTCGTCCATAGTCGTCGGGTTCCGGTTGTCCGCCAAAGGCAAGGCGCATGGGTTGCGCTTCTTTTCGGCGTCCAAGCAGAAAAGCGGTTTGCCAGATCGAGTGTGCGGCCAAGGAGAAAAAGAGAAGAGTGGCAATTCTTGCTGCAGAAACGGCACCAGTCAACCACCCGAAAATTCTGATACAGACAGCACCGACCCAAAAGGTCAGCGGGCCGTATTTAGGCATGGACAACCCGGCTACGTTCGGATACAGCCAGTCATTCAGCGTTCCCTCCGCCATTGTCCACATGACGCCAAAGTTGGCGGCATCGATATTTTTCCAAGGATCACGTCCCCAAAGACCCGGAATAATATAAAGCAGGCACAGTAGTATCAGCCCCCAGCGTGGCAGCGAAATCGTTGCGGAAGCCGGAAGACGAACTGGCTTCATGGGGGGGCGATGTCTTGACTGTGTGTCTGGCATGGCTGTAAAGATGGTTCAGGTGTCAGTTTTGGCAAGAGCAGGAAAAAAAAGGCAGCCGAAGCTGCCTTTTGTCTGCTGTTGCAGTATCAGCCTGCCACCTGTGTCTTGGAGCCGACCTTGCCGAACTTCTGGCGGAATTTTTCCACACGGCCAGCGGTATCCACGATCTTGTATTTTCCGGTATAAAACGGATGCGATTCGGAAGAAACCTCAACCTTTATATAAGGGTATTCCTTGCCTTCAAACATGATGGTTTCACGTGCAGGGATGGTTGAACGTGTGATGAATTTGAAATCGCATGAGATGTCGTGAAAAACAACGTCACGATATTCTGGATGAATGCCTTCTTTCATTTTTGCCTCTATTCGTTCGGTAGCCAGCCAGCACTTCATTGGTCCATACCGCATCCTGACCTGATTGCCAGCAACTTGCCTTGGGTGTGTTAAATCGGTTTTATCATGCATGTCGCCCAAAACGCGAACAATGCGAAACAATGGATTATGCCATAAATACAAAGCTATATCATTATTTTTTTCATAAATTCGGAAAAAATCAGGAAGAAAAATCTCAGTGATGATGCCGGGGATAGAGAGTTTTTCCTGCCTCGTTGACCTGCTGGCGAAGCATTTGCCGATCCTCGTATGACATACGGTTTGCTCGTCGGTAATTTGAACAGGGAGAATCGTCGCAATAATTGTCATAATTGGCATTGCGACGCATTTTGCGGCCATAACGTACGTACGATGTCTCTTCTTCTGACATCTGACGGGAATGCCCTGTTGGCGTATCTTCCTGTGGCTCCTGAGCGTGGATATTCCCGATAAAAATACCGAAAGAAAAAAGAGTAATCGCAATTTTGTGGCAGGTATTCATGTCTGTTCAAGTCTCGGTCATGATAAAACACTTGCTTACCCTCTATTCTATGAGACGAGGACAAAATGTGTATGCCTGATTATGTAAAAATGTGTCTAAAGTTTGTAACTTTGTGTAATGCTGTTTTTAACCGAATACTATTGTGCTCTAGTCTGGCATTAACGTTACAATTAATCATCATGAATTCGGGATATTCTTTATGAGTACAGCTGAAACATCTGAAAAAACAGTACGCCAGATAAAAATTCTGGTCGTTGATGATGATTCTAGGTTACGCGATCTTCTTCGCCGCTACCTTGTTGAGCAGGGTTTTTCTGTAACAACAGCCGAAAATGCACAAAGCATGAATCGCTTTTGGCTGCGGGAGCGTTTTGATATGCTGGTGCTGGATTTGATGTTGCCCGGTGAAGATGGTCTGTCCATTACGCGCAGGTTGCGGGGTGCCGGTGACATGACGCCAATCATTATGCTGACAGCCAAAGGTGAGGAAACCGACAGGATTGTTGGCTTGGAAATGGGCGCGGATGATTACTTGCCCAAACCGTTCAATCCACGGGAATTGCTTGCCCGCATCAGTGCCGTATTGCGCCGCAGGCAGCCGGATGAAATTCCGGGTTCGCCGACAGAAACATCACAGGTTTTCCAGTTTGGTGATTTTGAGCTGGATCTGGGTACACGTACCCTGAAAAAAAATGGAGAGCCAGTCCAGTTGACGACCGGTGAATTTTCTGTTCTCAAGGTGTTTGCCCAGCATGCCCGGCAACCATTGTCACGTGACAAGTTGATGAGCTTGGCTAGAGGCCGTGAATATGAGGTTTTTGACCGAAGTCTGGATGTACAGATTTCTCGTCTGAGAAAACTGATCGAGCCGGATCCGGCGCATCCCTTTTATATCCAGACGGTCTGGGGATTGGGTTATGTTTTTATTCCGGACGATCAGCCGCAATAGTTTCCGTGGTGTTATGTTTGGTTAAACGATGAATAGTGAAGTCCAGATCAACTCGATACTGACTCCTTGGTGGAGAAGCGGACTTTTCTGGCGTACGTTTGTCCTGCTTTCCTTTCTTATCAGTGTCAGCATGGGAGCTTGGGTGCTGAGCTTTCGCATGGTCGAACGCGAACCCATGGCACAGCAGGCGGCCAACCAACTGGTTTCCATTGTCACTATTACCAGGGCAGCTCTGACCCATTCTGATCCGGAGTTGAGACGTGAGCTGCTTTTTGATCTGGCCAGCAACGAAGGTATTCGCATTTATACGCTTGAGCCAGGTGATGAAATTGAGCCGGTTTCAGAAAATGACCGCTGGTACATTCTTTTGAAACTCCTTCAGAAACGACTGGGGCCGGATACTAGGATATCCCGGAAGGTCAATGGCATAGAGAGTTTCTGGATCAGCTTCAAGATGGATGATGAGGATGAGTACTGGCTTGCCCTCCCCAGCGGGCGCTTGGAAGGCCCTGCTAACTGGCAGTGGCTTTGGTGGGCTGCTGCAGGGTTTGGCCTCTCGCTGATGGGAGCGGGTTTTATTTCAGGTCTGATTAACCGGCCACTTGCCCGACTGGCTGTGGCAGCCAGAACCTTTGCCAGTGGGCAGACACCGGAAATGCTGCCGGATACGAAAACGGAATCGGCCGAGGTGCGTGACGCCAATCACAGTTTTAACCAGATGGTTCGTGAACTGGAGCGTAACGAAAAAGAGCGCACGGAGGTGCTTGCTGGTATTTCCCATGATTTGCGCACTCCCCTGACACGGATACAGCTTGAGCTAGAGATGTCGCATTTATCTGTCGAGGAAAAAAGCGGTATGGAAGCGGACATCCGTCAGATGGATGCGATTGTCGGGCAGTTTCTTGACTATGCGCGTTTGAGTAGCCCAGGCAAAAATGAAATGGTCAATATGAGCCTGCTGCTGGAAAAGGTGACAACAGAGGCGGCACGTTCTCCTGATGTACTGGTTCGAAGCCACATGGAGCAGGATCTGTTTGTCCGGGGCAATCACACGGATTTTGAGCGTATGCTCAGTAACCTGATTTCCAATGCGGAGCGTTATGGCCGCTCTGAAAATACAGATGTGGTTGAGCTTGGCATCTTTTGCAAACAGGAAAATGACGAAGCCATTATTGAGGTTTCGGATCGGGGGCCTGGCATTTCAGAAGAAGACCGAGAAAGGCTTCTGCGTCCTTTTATCCGGCTGGATAATGCCAGAAGCCAGGCAAATGGCTCAGGGCTGGGTTTGGCTATTGTTAACCGGATTGTCCAGCGCCACGGAGGTCGGCTCATGTTGAAAAACAATGTGGTAAGTGGGCTAGTGGTGTCGGTGGCTTTTCCTCTGGCGAGCAAAGACAAATCCTGATCCCCTGTCAGAATCCCCATCTGATATCCAGCGGATTGCGCTCAACAAGCTGCCTGAAGCTGTAGGCTGGGTATCCTGTCACCATTCCGCCGGCAAATGTCATCTTTTCCGGCAGATCCAATACCTCAAGAAGCGGCGGCCATCCGGCATTGACGCAACTTTCAAAGACGCCAGCCCAGCATGTGCCTAGACCGAGGGAGGGAGCATAAAGTTGGGCATAAATCATGGAAAGTATCGCATTTTCACGGATGCGTCTGGGTGTGCCGTATGAGGAAAGTGCAATAATCAGGCAGGGGGCATTAAAAAGAATGGGGTCTTCCCGGTTTTTTGCATGCCTTTCAACCTGTGCCTCAAGAAGCGGGGAGGTCTGCGGATTTGTTGCCAGTGTCTCCTTTTCCCATGTGACAACGGCCTCACTGATTGCGCGAATGGTTTCAGGGGTATCGATAACGAGCCAGGAAATACCCTGTGAATTGGAGCCTGTTGGCGCAAATCGCGCCATATCCAGCAGCTTTGAGATTTCTGCTCTGGGCACCTGTCGTTTCTGGTACCAGCGAATGGTTCTTCTTGCACGCAAAAAATCAACGGCGGTTTTTTCATCCAGAGGAGTGGCAGGAGCAGAAATTTGTTTTATGCGCGGACTTTTCCTGTTGTCAATGGCTTCTGTCGGACAGGCTGCAACGCAATGTCCGCAGGCAATGCATGTGTCGCGAATGACATGCGGACCATTTTGCCGGTCAACCTCGAGAACAACATAAGGACAGATACGGGCACAAAGTCCACAGCGGGTACAGCGGGTCAGGTCAACCTGTATCATGCTCATTTCGTCTCCGGAAAAGATGGGGTCGCTGCCTGATGATATCCTGCTTCTTTCCTAGGTACCGGATTTATTCCGCCCGCAATGTAATTACGGGAATTTCACCCGGAACGCCAAAGCGGGCAGGAAAGCCGTTCCAGAGATTTGCGCCAGTGCTGATATACAGCTTCATGTTGCCGATGTCATGCCACCCCATCAGCAGATTTTCGTTGAAACGGGCCACAATCAGGTTAAGCCCCATAATCTGGCCGCCATGTGTATGACCGGATAACTGGAGATCAATGCCAGCAGTGGCATGGATCGTTGCATCCTTCGGGCGGTGTGCCATGAGAATCCGAATGGCGTCGACAGGTGCGTTTTTAAGTGCTTCGGCTACATTCGGCACCGGTCTGTGAAACTGTGCGGCAACCGGATCGGTTATGCCGGCAAGTACAAGTGTTGTGCCGTTGACGGAAAGAACGGTGTGACTGTTGTTCAGCATGCGAATGCCCAGTTGGGAAAACTTTTCCTGCCAAGCGTCATAACCAGAATAATATTCATGATTGCCGGCAGACCCGAAGACACCGTATTTCGCCCGCAGGTTTTTCAGGGGAAGAACATCAGCGTCCCTTTTGATGGTGCTGCCATCCACCATATCTCCCGTGAACAGAATGAGATCTGGGTTGAGCGCATTGACTGATTCAACAATCTCCTGCACCTTGTGCCCAGGGTTGAAGGCATTCACGTGCAAGTCGGTTATCTGCACAATGGTCAGGCCATCCAGTGATTTGGGCAGGCGTTTCAGGGTGACATCCATTTTTTTTATATCCGGATTGCGAATGGCGCCATACAGACTGTAGGTGCTACAGGAAAAGGCAAGGACGACGATTGCCAGGGAAAGGGGCAATCCGGTAACAGGTCGATGTGTCCCAATGCCGGCTTTCCCGGCAATCCACAACAGGCTGCCTGCCAGGTCACGAATGACGAGCAGGGTAAAAAGGAAGGTAAGGGTCACAAAAAGCCATCCGGAAATGATGATGGCAATTCGGGGAAGATCGGGCGACGTGAGTCCGCCAAAAAAATGCATGATGAAAAAATGCTTGAGTGAAATCAGGAGTACCAGTATGGCGGTGCAGATTTTGCCCGGCATGCTGACCGGGAGCGGCGCAATCAGCCTCAGGGCAACATACGCAAAAAGAATGAGGGAATAAAGATTTATCATCATGGCCATCTGACGACATCGCGAAAAGGATGCCATTATAAATCAGAGCTTTTCCTTGTGTCTGAAAATGTATTGATTGCTTACAAAATGTTAGGTATTGCCCCGACGTTTTCCGGTTATCTTTTTCCGGAAAATAATTTATAGGGCGAGCAGCAATTACAGTAGTTTGTTGTAATATTAAAGGGTTGATCTGTTGCTCAGATTTACCATGCAATTGCTGTTTGTTATGAGGTGATTGGACGATGATGCCCGACGTTTTCCTTGGATTGGATATCGGTTCCACAACCGTCAAGGCGGTTGTACTGGATGCCGCCGGAGATATTGTCTTTAGCAGATATACCCGTCATTTCTCCGAAGTCAGGGAGAGTATTGTTGCTATCCTGAAAGAGGGGGCCGAATTGTTCGGTAACGCAAGATGGAAGATCAGCCTGACAGGTTCTGGTGCCATCTCTCTTGCTTCAGAGTTCAATCTGCCTTTTGTGCAGGAAGTTATTGCATCCGGGCTCAGTATTCGCGAGCGGATTCCTGATGCCGATGTCGTCATTGAGCTTGGCGGAGAAGATGCCAAGCTGACGTATCTGACAGGTGGCCTTGACCAGCGCATGAATGAAACCTGCGCAGGGGGAACAGGAGCGTTTATTGACCAGATGGCGTCTTTTTTGCAGACCGATGCCGGCGGTCTCGACAGACTCGCCCTGCGGCACCGCACGATTTATCCTATTGCATCACGCTGCGGGGTTTTTGCCAAAACGGATGTGCTGCCTCTGCTTAATGAAGGGTGTTCCCGCGAGGATATTGCAGCTTCAATCATGCAGGCAGTGGTCAACCAGACGATCAGTGGTCTTGCGCGAGGGCGTCCTATTAGGGGCAAGGTTGTTTTCCTGGGAGGGCCGCTAGCTTTTCTGGAATCCTTGCGCCGCCGTTTTGTCGTTACCCTGAAGCTGGGCAGTTCTGATGCGGTTTTTCCTGAATATGCCGAATATTTTGTTGCGTTGGGTGCAGCGCTTCATGCCCGGCGGCATGAAGCACTTTCTGTCAGTTTGGAAGAACTGCTTTCCCGCCTGGAAAATATGGCGGCAACAGAAGATACCAAAGCATTGCTCCCACTTTTTAGCAATGAAGAAGAGCGTCAGGATTTTCACGCTCGTCATGCGGCAGAACATGTCGAAAGGCGTGATCTAGAAGCCTGCACGGGTGATGCCTGGCTGGGTTTTGATTGTGGTTCGACGACCATCAAGGCGACACTCATAGATAAAGCAGGCAGCCTGCTGTATTCATCCTATTCTCCCAACAAGGGTGACCCGATGAATGCGGCAATTGATATTCTTCGGGATATTTATGAGCGTAAACCTGCAGATCTGCATATCTGTGCCACCGCCGTTACCGGATATGGAAGCCAGTTGCTGGCGGCGGGCCTGAGAGCCGATATTGATGAAGTGGAAACCGTTGCCCACTTTACGGCAGCCCGTTTTTTTGAGCCGCGTGTCAGCTTTATTCTGGATATTGGCGGGCAGGATATCAAATGCATGCGCATCAGTGACGGGGCTATTTCCAGCATTCAGCTCAATGAAGCCTGTTCCGCCGGTTGCGGCTCTTTTATAGAAAACTTTGCCGCTTCGCTTCAGATGCCGCTTTCGCGATTCGTTGACGCAGCCATGAAAGCAAAATCCCCTGTTGACCTTGGCACACGCTGTACCGTTTTCATGAATTCAAAGGTCAAGCAGGCACAAAAAGATCGCGCTGAAGTTGGTGATATCGCAGCAGGCCTCTCTTATTCTGTTATCAGGAATGCCTGTTTCAAGGTGATGAAAATCACCAATGTGGATGATCTTGGCCGGCATGTCGTTGTTCAGGGAGGTGCTTTTGCCAATGATGCGCTTTTGAGGGCGCTGGAACTGGAACTGGGCTGTACGGTCCTACGCCCGGACATTTCCGGCCTGATGGGGGCATATGGTACTGCGCTAATTGCAAAAGAACGTGGCCCTGCAGCAGGCGGTTCCCGCCTTCTGGACAGGGAAGCCATTGAGCGCTTTTCTGTCAGAAAGATGACATCACGCTGCAGGCAGTGCGCCAACAACTGTCTTTTGACGATCAATACCTTTTCTGATGCCACCCGCTTTGTTTCTGGTAATCGCTGTGATCGTGGTGCTGGTGCGGAAAAACAGACAGCGCCGAATCTGTATGCCTTCAAATATGACCGTCTGTTTAATAATTATGTTCCACCGGAGAAAGCGAACCGGGGAATAATCGGCATTCCGCGGGCACTGAATATTTTTGAAAATTACCCGTTGTGGTTTACGATTTTTACAAAACTGGGGTTTCGCGTTGAGTTGTCAGCTCCCTCCTCAAAGGAGCTTTACTTCCAAGGGTATGAAACCATTCCATCGCAAACCGTTTGCTATCCGGCAAAGCTGGCGCACGGGCATGTGATTGATCTGACCCGGCGCAAGGTGGATTATATTTTTTTTCCTTGCCTGCCGCGGGAGCAGAAAGAATTTGTGACACAGGCCGGCAATTACAATTGCCCTGTTGTGATTGGCTATCCTGAATTGCTGGCAAAAAATGTGACGGCTCTCCAGAAAAATAATATCCCGATCATTCATCAGTTTCTTCCACTGGATCGTAGGCTCCTAGCGAGGAGAATGCGCGATATTGCACCTTTTTCCGATATTCCGGCAAAAGAAATTGAGGCTGCTGTCGCGGCCGGTTTTGATGAAATGGCCCGTTTCCGCAAGGACATGCAAAGTGCGGGTGAGGCGGTATTGAATGAGCTTGGGCAAACAGGGCGTTTTGGCATTGTGCTTGCTGGGCATCCATATCATGTTGATCCGGAAATCCACAATGGTATTGCAGACTTGATCACCTCTTTTGGTATGGCGGTAATTACGGAAGATGCGGTGGCGCATCTGATGCCTGATCCGGGGCCGCTTCGTGTGATTGACCAGTGGACATACCACTCTCGCCTGTACCGGGCTGGAGCCTATGCGGCAGACCTGAAAAACATTGCGGTTTTGCAGCTGGTTTCTTTTGGGTGTGGTATTGATGCCATTACAGCAGACCAGCTTGAGGAAATTATCCGGAAAAAAGGCGGGCTTTATGCGCAGATCAAGATTGACGAAGGTGTTAATCTTGGTCCAGCGCGTATTCGCATTCGTTCTCTTTTGGCAACATTGCGGGAGCGGGCAGCAAGAGAGCAGAAAATTTTTCCGTTGGTGGAGTATCGCCCTTTTCCTGCGTTTACCCGCGAAATGCGTGATACCCATACTATCCTGATTCCACAGATGTCTCCGGTTCATTTCCAGTTTCTGGAAACGGTATTTGCGTCGGAAGGATACAGGGCGGTTCAGTTGCCGACAGTTGACCGGGATGCGATCGATCTGGGGCTGCGTTATGTGAATAATGATGCCTGCTACCCTGCCATTGTTGTAGTTGGCCAGTTGTTGCAGGCTGTTCTGAAGGGCGGGTATGACCAGAGCCGCATTGCTCTGATGATTTCCCAGACTGGAGGAGGTTGTCGTGCCACCAATTACATTGCGTTTTTAAGAAAAGCGCTGCAGGATGCCTCGCTGGATCATGTTCCCATCATCACATTTAACATGGGCAGTTTGTCTGATGCTCAGGGAATCCGTTTTTCCGGTCGCCTTTTGAAGCGGGTGATGATGGCAATACAGCTTGGCGATGCCCTGATGCGGATGTTGTGCCGGGTTACGCCGTATGAGGCAGAGCCGGGCAGCGCAGCACAGCTGGCTGCAAAATGGGCGGAAAAAGGAAAACAGTGCATCGCATCAGGAAGCATTTTACGTTTTGATTTGAACATGCTGCGCATGATTCGCGCTTTTGATCGCCTTCCGCTGAAAATGGAAGCAAGGCGTCCACGGGTAGGGTTGGTTGGTGAAATTCTGTTGAAGTATCACCCGGATGCCAATAACAATGCGGTTTCTGTTGTGGAACAGGAGGGGGGCGAAGCGGTTGTTCCGGATATGATGGATTTTGTGCTGTACTCCTTTTATAACCACATTTTCAATTACCGGCACCTTTGCGGTTCCTGGCGGGATTATGTGAGGGGGATGTCCAATATGTTCAGTCTGGAGCTGATCCGGTGGTCGGCACGCTTTGGTTTCCGAAGAAGCCATCGCTTTTCTCCTCCGGAGCGTTTCAGCGAAATCCGAAAAAAATCAGAAAATCTCGTTTCACATGGGCATCAGACAGGAGAAGGGTGGCTATTGACGGCCGAGATGGTAAAGCTCATCGAAAATGGCGTATCCAATATACTTTGTATGCAGCCTTTTGGTTGTCTGCCGAATCACATTACCGGGAAAGGGCTTTTCAAGGAGCTGAAACACCGCTATCCGCAAGCCAATATCGTTGCGCTGGATTATGATGCTGGTGCCAGTGAGGTAAACCAGATCAACCGAATCAAGCTGATGATGGCAGCAGCCAATGCAGATCAGACGCGGAATGCGTAAGCTTTTTGTTGCTGTTACCTGCGTTTAGTGTTGTCAGCAGGTATAATATGACGTTCGCCTGTCAGTGCTTAACCTCTATTTTTCTGATACATCATGCTCATCATTCCGGGTTCCAATGCCCTGTCGGCCTTTCGTGCAAAAGGCCTTTTGTCCCGTCTGCAACAGGTTGATCCTGAGGTAACGGATATAACAGGCTGTTTTGTTCATTTTGTGGATGCCTCATCGCCGCTTTCGGATGAGGATGTCAGCCGCCTTGAATCGCTTGTGGACTACGGCGAACCTTTTTCCGGCGTAACAGCCGCCAGCGAATTTGTGGTTGTCCCTAGGCTGGGTACGATTTCGCCCTGGGCGTCAAAGGCAACCGATATCGCTTGTCATTGCGGCATGCCGCATGTGAAACGGATAGAGCGGGGTGTTTCGTATTACGTCCATCGTCCGGAAAATGCGGCGCCACTGGCTGAGGCACAACGGCTGGCCATCATGAATATACTGCATGACCGCATGACAGAAACCGTTCTTTTTGACCGCAGGGATGTGCAGGCGCTTTTTTCAGAGCTGGCGCCGACACCGCTAGAGTATGTGGATATGCTTTCAGGCGGAAAGGATGCCCTGGAAAAAGCCAATGTTGATATGGGGCTGGCTCTTTCCGAAGACGAAGTGGATTATCTGTACGATGCCTTTGTCAGGGAAAACCGCAACCCTACTGATGTTGAACTGATGATGTTTGCACAGGCAAACAGCGAACACTGTCGGCACAAGATTTTCAATGCGGACTGGACAATTGATGGCTGGGAGCAGGATATCTCGCTCTTTGGCATGATCCGGCATACCCATGAAAGGCATCCGCAGGGAACAATCGTCGCATATAAGGACAATTCCTCCATCATTGAGGGAGCCAGTGTCATGCGTTTTTACTCGCGTGGTGAGGCCTCGGGACACGAATACCAGACATCAGAAGAGTTGACCCATATCCTGATGAAGGTGGAAACACACAACCATCCTACTGCTATTTCCCCCTTCCCCGGAGCATCGACCGGTGCTGGTGGCGAAATCAGGGATGAAGGCGCAACAGGAAGGGGCGCCCGGCCCAAGGCCGGATTGACCGGTTTTTCGGTTTCCAGCCTGATACTGCCGGATGCACGCAAGCCTTGGGAAAATGCAGCAGATGTGACGCAGCCTGAAAAGAACAGGGATAACGTGGTGGAGTATGGACGCCCGGACAGGATCGCCTCCCCGTTGCAGATCATGATTGACGGGCCGATTGGTGGCGCCGCTTTCAACAATGAATTTGGTCGCCCGAATCTGGCCGGTTATTTCCGGACATACGAGCAGAATGTGGGCGGGCAGGTTTTCGGGTACCACAAACCGATCATGATTGCTGGCGGCATTGGCAATATCTCTGACAAACACACGTTCAAACGTGACTTGCCTCCCGGCAGTCTCCTGATCCAGTTGGGCGGCCCCGGCATGCGGATTGGCATGGGTGGTGGTGCTGCCTCGTCAATGGCAACAGGAGCCAATACGGCAGACCTGGATTTTGATTCCGTGCAGCGCGGTAACCCGGAAATGGAAAGGCGTGCGCAGGAAGTGATCAATGCCTGCTGGGCGATGGGTGATGACAACCCCATTCTTTCCATCCATGACGTTGGCGCGGGCGGGCTTTCCAATGCCTTTCCTGAAATCACCAATGATGCCAATCGTGGTGCGATTTTTGACCTGCGTTGTGTCCCGCTGGAAGAAAGCGGCATGTCGCCGAAAGAGATATGGAGCAACGAATCCCAGGAACGTTATGTGCTGGGTATTGCACCGGAAAGCCTCCCCTTGTTTTCAAAACTCTGCGAACGAGAGCGCTGCGGCTTTGCCGTGGTAGGAACCGCGACAGAAGAGCGTCAGTTGAAGCTGATTGATCCGCAGTATGGCAACGAGCCAGTTGATATGCCCATGGATGTGCTGCTTGGCAAGCCACCAAAAATGCACCGTGACGTCACCCGTGTTGCGCGTGATTACCCGCCAGTCAGGGCTGAGGGATTCGATCCGGGTGAGACGGCTGAAAAGATCCTGCAACTGCCGACAGTCGGTGACAAATCCTTCCTGATCACAATCGGGGATCGCACCGTTGGCGGTCTGACAGCGCGTGACCAGATGGTTGGCCCTTGGCAGATTCCGGTTGCAGACTGTGCTGTGACACTGATGAGCTTTACCGGATATGCAGGCGAAGCCATGGCAATGGGGGAAAGGACACCAATTGCAGTTATTGATTCAGCCGCCTCCTGCCGTATTGCCATTGGTGAGGCACTGACCAACATCGCTTCTGCGCCTATTGGTCGGATATCGGATATCAAACTTTCTGCCAACTGGATGGCCGCCTGCGGGCAGGCAGGACAGGATGCTGCCCTTTATGATGCTGTAAAGGCGGTCGGCATGGAGTTGTGTCCTGCGTTGGGCATCAGTATCCCTGTTGGCAAGGATTCGCTTTCAATGCGTACAACTTGGCAGGAAGAGGGGAAAGACAAGGAAGTGATTTCGCCTGTTTCCCTGATTGCTTCAGCTTTTGCGCCGGTATCCGATGTTAGAAAGGCCCTGACACCCCAGCTTCGGACAGATGCTGGTGATACCGTGCTGATGCTGATTGACCTCTCACGCGGAAAAAACAGGTTGGGCGCTTCTGCCATGGCGCTGGTAACAGGACAGATTGGCCATGAAGTACCGGATGTGGATAATCCCGAAGACCTGAAATCCTTCTTTGAGGCCATCCAGCAACTGAATGCGCAGGACAAGCTGCTGGCATACCATGACCGTTCAGATGGTGGTCTTTTTGTGACACTTTGTGAAATGGCCTTTGCCGCGCGTACGGGGCTGCATGTTTCGCTTGACTCCATGCTGGATGCCCTGACGCAGGCAGCTGTCACGCGTGATCCGCATGAACGACATTTTCGTGTCCTCTTTGCAGAAGAACTGGGGGCTGTCATTCAGGTGCGTTCTGAAGATGTTTCTTCCGTCCAGGCGTGTCTGCAGGTACACAATCTGGGTTATACCTCCCATATCATTGGTTCACTGACAGATGATGCCAGCCTGACGGTTGTGCATGGTGCGCAGACGCTTTATTCACAGCCCCTTGTCCGGCTGAACCGTCTGTGGAGTGAGACCAGCTGGCGTATTGCTCGTTTGCGGGATAATCCGGCCTGTGCTGATATGGAGTATCACCGGATTATGGATACGGCAGATCCGGGCATTTCTCCGCACGTGCCTTTTGATATGCAGGAAGATGTTGCTGCGCCTTACATTGCAACAGGTGCCAGACCCCGGGTAGCGATTTTGCGTGAGCAGGGCTCCAATTCCCATGTGGAGACGGCCTACGTCATGCACAAGTCGGGTTTTGCCGCTGTTGATGTGCACATGAGTGATCTGATTGCAGGACGCGCCCGTCTTTCCGATTTCACGGGCATGATAGCCGTTGGCGGTTTTTCCTATGGTGATGTGCTGGGTGCTGGTGAAGGCTGGGCAAAAACCATTCTCTTTAATGAAATGCTCAAGGAGCAGTTCAGTGCGTTTTTTGCGAGAAGCGACAGTTTTGCACTGGGCATCTGCAATGGCTGCCAGATGATGAGCAACCTGCAGTCCATTATTCCGGGGGCGATACACTGGCCGAAATTCACACGCAACAGGTCCGAGCAGTTTGAGGCTCGTTTTGCTATGGTCGAAATTCCGGAGTCGCCTTCTATTTTCTTTGAGGGCATGACCGGATTGCGAACCCCGATTGTTGTCTCACATGGCGAGGGGTTTGCGGATTTTTCACGGCAGGGCGACATCAACCGGGCGCATGTGGCAATGCGGTATGTTGACAATTACGGTATGCCGACCGAGGCATATCCATTCAATCCCAACGGTTCGCCGCACGGTATTACATCGGTGACAACCGAAGATGGCCGTTTTACCGTACTGATGCCGCATGCCGAGCGGGTTTTTCGTACAGTCCAGCACTCTTGGCATCCGGATTCATGGGGTGAGTTTTCACCGTGGATGCGTATGTTCAGAAACGCCCGTCGCTGGACAGGCTGATTGTTGTGCCAGCATACAAGAAGGCGGGCGACAGAATGTCGCCTGCCGATAACGTATAATCCTTTTTTTGGCGTTAACACCCCTTTTCACAATCATGAAATCTTCTGAAATCCGCGAAAAATTTCTTGGCTTTTTTGCCGGGATAGGACACACCGTTGTGCGTTCAAGTTCCCTTGTACCAGGCAACGATCCGACCATGCTGCTGACCAATTCCGGTATGGTGCAGTTCAAGGATGTCTTTCTTGGCATCGACAGGCGTCCCTATACCCGTGCAACATCCGTTCAGCGCTGCGTTAGGGCTGGCGGCAAGCATAACGATCTGGAAAACGTGGGTTATACCGCACGCCACCACACCTTTTTTGAAATGCTGGGCAATTTCAGCTTTGGCGATTACTTCAAACGTGATGCCATCCGTTATGCATGGGAATTGCTGACAGAGGTATACGGCCTTCCAGCGGAAAAGCTCTGGATTACGGTTTACCAGGAAGATGACGAGGCGTATGACATCTGGGTAAAAGAGGTGGGCCTGCCTGAGGAAAGGGTTATTCGAATCGGTGATAACAAGGGTGCACGCTACGCATCGGACAATTTCTGGCAAATGGCCGATACCGGTCCATGTGGACCCTGCAGTGAGATATTTTACGATCATGGCCCGGAAATTTCTGGCGGTCTACCAGGCTCCCCGGAAGAAGATGGTGATCGCTATATCGAAATCTGGAATCTGGTTTTCATGCAGTTCAACCGCGACGAGGCTGGCAATCTTGCACCGCTTCCCATGCCCTGTGTCGATACCGGTATGGGGCTGGAAAGGTTGGCAGCGGTTTTGCAGCATGTACACAGCAATTATGAAATTGACCTGTTTCAGCACCTTATTCGTGCTGCCGCTCGCGAAACCGTCACCACTGATCTGGAAAACAATTCACTCAAGGTGATTGCCGACCACATTCGTGCTAGTGCCTTCATGATTGTGGACGGACTCATTCCGGGAAGCGATGGTCATGGGTATGTGCTTCGCCGTATTATTCGGCGTGCTCTTCGCCACGGTCACAAACTCGGCCAGTCTAGACCGTTTTTTTACCGTTTGGTCAAGGATCTGGTCGAGGAAATGGGTGCTGCCTATCCTGAGTTGAAAGAATCCGCTTCCCAGGTTGAGCGTATTCTTCTGCATGAAGAGGAGCGTTTTGGGGAAACGCTGGAAAATGGCATGAAAATTCTAGAGGCTGCTTTGCCGGAAGGCTCCGGGACACTGGATGGCGAAACGGCTTTTACGCTTTACGATACTTATGGCTTTCCGTTGGACCTGACAGCCGATATCTGCAGGGAGAGAGGGATCACACTCGACGAGGAGGGCTTTGATATTGCCATGGAACGGCAAAAGACGACGGCACGTGCTGCCGGTAAATTCAAAATGGCTGCTATTCTAGATTACTACGGTGAAAGCACGGAATTTGTCGGCTATACCAAGTTTGAGGAAGAGGGCAAAGTCATTGCACTTTATGTGGATGGTATGCAGGTCAATGAAATCCGGGCAGGCCAGCATGGTGTGGTTGTACTGGATGTGACACCGTTTTATGCGGAGTCTGGCGGACAGGTGGGCGATAGCGGTGCGCTTGTTGCTGAAGGCGTACGCTTTGAGGTGGAAGACACACAGAAAATACAGGCGGAAGTGGCAGGCCATCATGGCTTGTTGCTGACGGGCCTGTTGGCTGTTGGCGATACGGTGAAAGCAGGTGTCAATCTGGATTTGAGAGTGCAGACCATGCGGAACCACTCCGTCACCCACCTGATGCACAAGGCATTGCGTCAGGTATTGGGCAACCATGTTGCCCAGCGGGGTTCGCTGGTGGATGCGGAAAGAACACGTTTTGATTTCAGCCATCACGCTCCGCTGACGTTGGAGGAGATTCGCGAGATTGAGGAAATTGTCAACAGCCAGATTCTCTTCAATCAGGACGTCAGCGCAAAGCTGATGCCTTATGATCAGGCGATTGCACACGGAGCCATGGCACTTTTTGGCGAGAAATATGGTGACGAAGTCCGGGTGATGGATATCGGTTTTTCCTGTGAGCTTTGCGGTGGAACACACGTGGAGCGAACCGGAGATATCGGCTTTTTCAAGATCATTTCAGAAAGCGGCATTGCTGCCGGTGTCAGGCGTGTGGAAGCCGTTACCGGTACGGTGGCACTCAATCTGATCCAGTCTCTGTCACGCAGAGTGAGTGAAGCGGCTTTTGTGCTGAAAACACAGCCTGATGATTTGGTTACCCGTATTCACCAGATGCAGGAACAGTTACGGGGACTTGAGCGCGAACTGGTTTCGCTGAAGGCGAAATTTGCATCAAGTCAGGGTGATGATCTGCTTAGTCAGGCGGTAGAGATAAAAGGCGTGAAAGTGCTCGCTGCCGCCTTAGATGGGGCAGATGTGGCAAGCCTTCGCAATGCCATGGACAAGCTGAAGGACTCGTTGAAAACGGCTGCCATTGTGCTTGCGTCAGTCAGTGATGGCAAGGTGAGTCTGATTGCCGGTGTGACATCGGATATGATAGCGAAAATAAAAGCCGGTGATCTCGTCAACCATGTGGCAAAACAGGTCGGCGGCAAGGGCGGTGGTCGTCCTGATATGGCGCAGGCTGGCGGAACCGATCCCTCCGGTTTGCCGGAGGCATTAAAGAGTGTCAGTGCTTGGGTCGATGAGCGCCTGAGTTAGACAGAAGAAGGATGGACGGGAAAATCATCAGTCAGGAAGTCGATGCGCGAGGGCAGAAATGTCCTGTGCCGATTCTCTGGGCAAAAAAGGCACTGGCAACGATGGAAAGCGGGCAGGTGCTCAGGGTATTGGCAACTGACCCGGCTGCGGTAGGAGATTTTCGTTTTTTTTCCAGCCAGACAGGAAACACCCTGCTTGACCAGACCCGCTCTGACGGGGAATACATCATTTACCTGAAAAGAAAGTAAACGGCATCGTCCTTTCGGTGCCGGATGAAAGGTGCAGGACATGCTCGGAGAGAACGAATGAAAGTAATCGTGTGTGTCAAACGCGTTGTGGATTTCAATGCCAGAATTCGTGTGAAAGCGGACAAAAGCGGCATTGAAACAGAAAACGTCAAAATGTCGATGAACCCGTTTGATGAAATTGCGGTTGAAGAAGCGGTTCGCCTGAAAGAGGCGGGCAAGGTATCTGAAGTGGTTGTGGTTTCATGTGGTGAGGAAAAAGTGCAGGATACCCTGCGCACAGCGATGGCAATTGGCGCAGACAGGGCTGTTCTGATTCGTACCGATATCCTGCTTCAGCCTCTCGGTATTGCCAGGCTACTTTCTGCCCTGACAAAAAAAGAATCACCATCGCTGGTTATCCTTGGCAAACAGTCAACGGATGACGATGCTGCCCAGACCGGACAGATGCTTGCTGCACTTCTAGACTGGCCTCAAGGTATTTTTGCGTCCAGTGTTGTGCTTCAGGAAAACAGTGTCAGCGTGATTCGGGAAATTGATGAAGGTACGGAAACACTGAATCTGATGCTGCCCGCTGTGATTACCGCAGACCTTCGCCTGAATGCACCCCGGTATGTCACCTTGCCCAACATGGCCAGAGCCAGAAAACAGCCAGTTGAAATCATTACGCCGGAAGAGCTGGGTGTTTCCATTGCGCCCCGCCTGAGAATCGTGCAGGTGGAAGAGCCGCCTTCCCGTTCAGGTATCCGGATGTTGCCTGATGTGGAAACCCTAGTTGAAAAACTGAGAAATGAAGCAAAAGTCATCTGACAGATTGAAAAGCCATGTCCATACTTGTCATTGCCGAACACGATAACAGTGAACTGAAAATCAGCACCGCCAGTGTTGTCACTGCCGCCCTGCAGTGCGGAGGCCCGGTTGACGTTCTGGTGGCCGGCCATCACTGTGGGTCAGTTACTGAAATGGCCGTGCAAATCAGCGGTGTAGCACGTGTTCTTGTTGCCGATGCACCCTCATTGGAGTATGGTCTGGCCGAAAATGCGGCAGAGCAGGTGCTTTCCATTGCTTCAGGCTACACCCATATTCTGGCGGCTACAACGGCCTTCGGAAAAGGTGTGATGCCTCGGGTGGCCGCTCGTCTGGATGTTGAGTTGGTATCCGAAGTGATTCAGATTGTCTCTGGCGATACTTTTTCTCGTCCGGTTTATGCAGGCAATGCCATTGCAACAGTTTGCTCGGCTGATCCGGTAAAAATTCTGACCGTGCGCCCGACTGCTTTTGCAGCAGCAGGGCGAACCGGCGTTGCTATGACAGAACATATTCAGCCTGTAGCAGACGGTGGCAAGGTGATATTTGTTTCGCGGGAAGTGGACAAAACAGGTCGGCCCGATCTGGCAGATGCAAGGATCATTGTGGCAGGCGGGCAGGGCGTCGGTTCGACCGAAAACTTTCGGCAACTGGAAAAACTGGCCGACCAGCTTGGCGCTGCAATCGGTGCCTCCCGTGCTGCAGTGGATGCAGGGTACGTCAAAAATGACCTGCAAATCGGTCAGACCGGCAAAATCGTGGCACCTGAACTCTACATTGCCATAGGCATTTCCGGTGCCATACAGCATGTGGCTGGTATCAAGGATGCCGGAACCATCGTTGCAATCAATCAGGATACCGATGCGCCCATCTTTCTTGTGGCAGATTACGGCTTT
>JGI994J12354_10000938_pt1 | contig 29597 bp, 28 predicted proteins | sample IntmicLarv3ML3BL_FD_12354 | JGI IMG/M metagenome (IMG submission 12354) | reverse complement strand
CATTTTACGGATTGATATATATTCTGATCCAGAGGGTAGCCTCCGTTTGAGGTTATAATAATATCTGCCCTTTTTTCAGGCTTAACGCCCGCCAAGCCCCTCAAATAATCACAACCCGCGCTATGGGCCTCCCGCCAGCTTCCGGCAAATGCCTGTAGAGTTTCTTTTTTGCCGTTAATCACAACATTTACAATGTATTTAAGATTTGCCATATCAGCGGCGGCGCACATATCTTTATGGAGCGGGTTGCCGTCTAAAATGCCTGTTCTGGCATGAGGGTGAGCGATAAATTCACCACAATGGTTGCCTAAAACGGTTTGCCTGCCCGCAATGCCCGGAAGTACGCTTTTTCTCCCGCCTGAAAAGCCTGCAAAAAAGTGAGGCTCTATAAATCCTTCCGCAATAAGTAAATCACATTCCACAGCAAGTTTATTTATCCACAGCTCTGCGCCTGAAGGCAAAGCGCCCAGATTAATAAGGCAGCTCGTATCACCGCTGTCATGAACTATAATTTTTTCATTCTGTACTATTTCAGCGCCGAATTTTGATATAAGCTCATCCTTTGTTGTGAGCCTGTGAAAGCCTGTTGCAACGAGTATTGTTATATCAATATCGGGGTTGCCTTTTCTCAGCTCTTTTAACATAGCGGGAATAATGTCTTTACTTGGAACCGGCCTGGTATGGTCGCTGCATATAATTACGGCATTTTTAGCAGGCTGAGCCATTTGGTGCAAAGCTACGCCGCCGTAAGGGCTGTTCATTGCGGCCGCTACAAGCTCTGTGCCGCTTTTTTCAGGCACGCTGTCATAAACGCTGCCTATTAAGCATTCAACATTGGCATTATCTGATATGTTGAGTGCTTCATATCCTCTACCATAAGGCAGTTTAAATTCCATATCTCTCATCTCCTAAAATAATATATGCAAAGCGTAAAGCTATTGCCTTGTTAATTTCATGTACGGTTTAAAAAGAAGGAAAGTTGCCTTTTTCTAATCATGATTCCAGCTCATATCTTCACTTGGAAGCCAGATTATTGGCCCGTCTGCAATGCCTTTTACATTTGTATTATTTGTCCAGCTGGCATGGCGCATGGTGTATGTAACTCTGCTACCGTTTTCATCAATACCCGTAAAGCGGTCATAATAATAGCCTTCCAAAGTCAAGCTAGGACATTTTTGAGTAAGGGCATAGGCAAGAGCGCTCATTCTCGATTTTAAAATATCCTCAACATCCGCCCGCTGGGAATCGGTAATATCACCGAAGCGCAGGGCATTGCCCATTTCATGGCCTTCATTAAAACCGACAACTATGGCAAAATCACATGTGCTGCTTTTCTTAACTTCATATGTAAAATAGCTCCTGCCCATGCTTTTATCCTGTGCATTTTTATCTAAAAAAGCCTTTATTTCATCAGCGCTTTCAAGAAAATCGCCTTCAAAAGCGCTTGCAACCGTAAAGCCTGAGCTCTCCATGGAATTAATAGCACCGTTGCTGTTTACCGCCCGCAGAAGCATAAAGGAGGGCATATCCGCATAAGCGGACATGAAAGCGCCGTAAAACCGGTAATATTTGCCTATGGCAAACTGATTATGGGAGAAGCTGTTACTGAGAATCATAGCATAGCTGTTTGAACCGCTGACAACAATTACAGCCTTCATTATGCCGCCGGATGCTCGTATTTCGCTGATTTTATCAACATAGCCTTCTATAGAGAATAAATCTCCGTTATAATCGCCTCTGATTGAGGATACGAAAAAATCGCTATATTCAAAGGGAGTGTAGTAGCTTTCAAACCCTTCGTTTGTAGAGGGAATTTTTACAACAGGCATTAAAGCCGGATCGATTTCAATAGGCTTGCCGCGCCCTTTATAAAGGGCTATAATCCGCTCTTCGGGAACCCATTCAACCTCAGTGCCGAAATTCTCCGCCACAAAGCGCAGCGGAACCATGGTTCTGTTATTTATTATCATTGGAGCAATATCCATTTCAACAGCCTTTTTCCCGTTTATAATGGCAGTGGTGGAGTCTATTTTAAGTGTAACTTTATATCCGGGAATATTTATGTAAACAAGGCGGCTTTCCATATCGGTAAAGTCTGTTGAAATTGCCGCTCCGAGGCCGATATTATCAACTACGGCACGTACCGGCACAAGGGCATAATTATCAATAAGAACAGGCGGCTGGTCAAGAGTGATTTCCTTACCGTCAACAAGAATGATAATGGGCTTTTCGGCGAGCTCATCACCAAAGGCTGTGCAGGGGAGAGCAATCATAATAAAGATAACAGAAATTATAGAAAATATTTTATTTTTCATAGAGCACCTCACAATTGAGATTTTGGTTTTAAAAGCAAATAAGAGAAGGGGGCTGCTTTAAAGTTTGCTTTACACATCAATAATAATCTTTTTGCAATCTAGGCAGAAAAGCGCAGGGGCTTTCGAGCCGAATGTATAATGGGTTTCGCCTAATTCGACGGCATTGCGAGATATTGAAAAGCCGGATAAATACTGAAATGCAGACATTTCTTCACCTAAAGGCAGCCATACCAGCGCCTCCTTGCGGGTAAAAATATGCCCGCCTTTCATTTCATTATTGCAATATGGACAGTTCATTTACATCACTCCGGTATTTTAAACATTTATAATGATTTTTCCGCAATCGGGGCAGTATTCGGCGGGAACTCTTGTGCCGGTATATGTGAAAAACCTATAAGGCGAACCCCGTTGAACCAGCGGCTTAACGGATTAGAGCCTTCGGCCGGGGTCCATTGTGAGGCTTGGTGCGTTTTTATATAGCCGGGCTCCATTATATTATTGCAGTAAGGGCAATTCATTCCATACCACTCCTTCATATGCTACTATAATAAGTATACTATTTTCGCTTATTAAAAACAAGCAAAGCCAGAGCTTAAAATATTAAAAAAAGGCGGGTTGCTCCAATTTAGAGCACCGCCTTTTTAATTAAATTATAATTGAAAACTAATTTTAGAAAATAAGCAAATTTTAAAACTTACTTATTCATAGCATGGGCCGCCGCCAGCTGCTGTTTAATCATCATGTCCTTAACCTTCATAAGGCGGGTTTTGGAGCCTCTGTCATCCTCTTCCAATTTCATGGAAATATATCTGATAGTTTCTTTATAATTTGGTATGGTTTTGTTTTCCAAAGCGTTTACGCGCCTTCGGGTTTTTTCAATTTCCTGAGCCAGAAGCTGAGCGGTTTTCTCACTTTCAGCAAGGCGGAGCAGGGGATCTATAGCTTCCGAGAAAGAATCCATAGCGCCGTCCAGTTCGCTTGAAGTAAAGGCAAGGCCATAAGGGTAGATGTTGGACTTTTCCCCATCAACCTTAAACTCGAAAGCCGGCACATTAACGCTCATTATATTTTTGCTGCTGACATCAACCGAAACAGATTGCATAGGCAGCATTAAAGATTCGCCTAAATATGCAGGGCTCATAACAGCTCTCGCTATAATAAAGCTGCTGTAGGCGCCTTCAAGGGCAGCCTCAGTCTCTTCTCTGAGCTTCTTATTTTCCCGAACAATATCAAGGAATTGTTTCATAAGCTCATCAAGTTTATCCTTAAGCAGCTTATGGCCTCTTGTGGCTGTTCGGAGTTGTTTCTTTAGCCTTGTCATTTCCATACGGGTTGGATTGACGTTTAATCTTGCCATTTAGCATCACTCCTTGGGAAGGTACTGATCCAGATAACTATCCCTGATACGTTTAAGCTCTGCTCTCGGAAGTTTAGCGAGAAGATTCCAGCCCGTTTCAAGAGTTCCCTCTATAGTACGGTCGGTTTTAAAGCCTTGGGATACATATTCCTTTTCAAACTCATCTGCAAATTTTGCATAAAGCAAGTCAATTTCAGAAAGGGCGGATTCACCTAAGATTGCCATTAACTCTTTAGCATCCTTCCCCCTTGAATAAGCGGAGAAAAGCTGGTTCATAGTGTCGGCATGGTCTTCTCTTGTTTTATCTTTACCGATACCCTTATCCTTAAGACGGGAAAGGGAAGGAAGAACATCTATCGGAGGCTCAATGCCTTTTTTGTAAAGCTCACGGCTTAAGATAATCTGGCCCTCTGTAATATAGCCTGTCAAGTCGGGAATAGGGTGAGTCTTATCATCTTCAGGCATGGTAAGGATAGGAATCATAGTGATTGAGCCTTCTTTACCTTTTATCCTGCCTGCGCGCTCATACATGGTTGCAAGGTCAGTATAGAGATAACCGGGATAACCGCGGCGGCCCGGAACCTCTTTTTTAGCGGCGGAAACTTCACGCAGTGCTTCCGCATAGTTTGTAATGTCTGTTATGATAACCAAAACGTGCATATCCTGCTCATAAGCAAGGTATTCCGCAGCTGTAAGCGCCATACGAGGGGTACAAATACGCTCAACAGCAGGGTCGTTTGCGAGATTTACGAATACAACGGAGCGGTCAATAGCGCCGGTTTCTTTAAAGTCGCTTATAAAGAAGTCCGCATCCTCAAATGTTATACCGACAGCTGCGAAAACAACCGCGAATTTGGAATCGGTACCGCGTACCTTGGCCTGACGGGCAATTTGGACAGCCAGGTTAGCATGTGGTAAACCTGCCCCTGAGAATATAGGCAGCTTCTGTCCGCGAACGAGAGTATTAAGCCCGTCAATAGCGGAAACGCCTGTTTGTATAAATTCCGAAGGATAGTTCCTAGCGGAAGGGTTAATAGGTGAGCCGTTAATATCAAGGCGTTTGTCGGGGATAATGTTTGGGCCGCCGTCAATAGGTCTACCCATGCCGTTGAAAACGCGGCCTAAAATATCAGTAGACACGCCGAAATCGAGGCTCTTGCCTAAGAAACGAACTTTAGAATCGGCTAGGTTAATACCTGCGGAGGATTCAAATAACTGCACAAGAACAGTATCGCCGTTAACTTCAAGAACGCGGCAACGGCGTAGCTCGCCGCTGGAAAGCTCAATTTCACCAAGCTCATCAAATTTAACGCCTTCAACGCCTGTTACCATCATAAGAGGGCCGGCTACTTCCTGTATTGTTCTATATTCCTTTATCATAATACTTCTGCCCCCTTTCTGATTAATTCATCCATTTCGCTTGCAATGCTCTTAAGTATTAAATCATATTCAACACTAACTTCATCTTCTTTAATATATTTAGCGCGGCCGATTCTTTCCAGTATCGGAGCTTTTATAATTTCAGCAATAGATACGCCTTGACTTATGGCGCGGCCGGCCTCTTCATAGAATTTCAAAATAAGCTCAAGCATTTTATACTGCTTTGATAAAGATGTATAAGTATCAATCTCATCAAAGGAGTTTTGATGGAGGAAGTCCTCTCTGATAGAGCGTGTTACTTCAAGCACAAGCCTGTCAGCAGGGGAGAGTGAATCTATACCTACCAGCTGAACGATTTCTTGCAATTCAGCTTCAACCTGCAACATGCGCATAGCCTGAGCGCGTTGTTTTGAGAAGGAACTTTCAACATTTTTATCCAGCCAGTTATCGGCTTTATCCTGATATAAGGAATAGCTGGTAAGCCAGTTAATGGCAGGGAAATGGCGCTTGTAAGCAAGGGAAGCATCCAACCCCCAGAAAACCTTTACAATACGAAGAGTTGCTTGGCTAACAGGTTCCGAAGTATCGCCACCAGGAGGTGAAACTGCGCCGATAGCTGAAAGAGTACCGGTGCGTTCGCCGCTGCCAAGGCATACAACCTTGCCTGCGCGCTCATAAAACTGAGCCAAACGGCTGGAAAGATATGCGGGATAACCTTCTTCACCGGGCATTTCTTCTAAACGGCCGCTCATTTCACGTAAGGCTTCCGCCCAGCGGGAAGTGGAGTCAGCCATGAGAGCTACGCTGTAGCCCATGTCACGGTAATATTCCGCTATGGTAATACCTGTGTAAATGGAGGCCTCACGGGCCGCAACAGGCATGTCCGAGGTATTTGCTATAAGAACTGTACGCTGCATAATGGATTCGCCTGTTTTCGGGTCTTTAAGCTCAGGGAACTCCATAAGAACGTCGGTCATTTCGTTACCGCGCTCGCCGCAGCCGATGTAAACAACTATATCGGCATCTGCCCATTTAGCAAGCTGGTGCTGTGTAACGGTTTTGCCGCTGCCGAAAGGTCCGGGAATAGCTGCAACGCCGCCTTTTGTAATAGGGAAAAATGTGTCAATAACCCTTTGGCCTGTAATAAGCAGGCTGTCGGGAGTCATTTTTTCTTTATAAGGGCGCTCGCGGCGAACAGGCCATTTTTGCAGCATAGTAACATCATGGTCTTTTCCGTTTTCATCTGTTACAACGCAAACAGTTTCCAAAACGGTGAAATCGCCTTCGTTAATGCTTTTTATTGTGCCGTTTACGCCGAAAGGAACCATAATGCGGCATTCCACAACAGGAGTTTCCTGTACAACGCCTATTATGTCGCCTGCTTCAACCTTGTCGCCAACGCTTATCTTAGGCTCAAATGCCCATTTTTTTGTACGGTTAAGAGGGTCAGCTTCAACGCCTCTTTTAATATTGTCGCCTGTTAATTGATATAATGTTTCCATAGGACGCTGAATACCGTCATATATATTGGAAATCATACCGGGGCCCAGTTCAACGCTCATAGGCATACCCAAAGAAACAACATCTTCTCCCGGGCCGATGCCGGCTGTTTCCTCATATACCTGTATGGAGGCACGGTCGCCGTGCATTTCAATTATTTCACCTATCAGGCGCAGCTCAGATACGCGAACAATGTCAAACATATTGGCATCGCGCATACCCTCGGCCACTACTAACGGGCCTGATATTTTGACAATTTTGCCGTTGCTCATTTTATCACCAATCCAATACGCTTAGTTTGAAATAAGGAGCAAATATTTATAAATTTGCTCTATTCGTTAAAAAGCAAGTCAACGCCTATGGCTTTCTTTGCTGATTCCTTAATTTCATTCATGCCGACGCCGTATTTCTCGCCAACGCCGGGTATTACAATAATGGCAGGCAGCATATTGTTTTTATAGCGCTCAACAATATCTTTCGCCAGCATATATGCCTTTTCTGTTATGTATATTATGGCATAATCATCTTCGGAAAGCCTGACCAAAGTGCGCCGTATTTCATCGCTGGACTCCGCTGAGAAAACATCTATACCCAACGCGAGAAATCCCAGCACGCTGTCTTTGTCTCCTACAACCCCAATTTTATACATAAGCATCCCTCAGTCTTGATTTAATGATTTGAGGATCAATATTATTAACTTTTCCCGATAAAATAATCCTGATATTTTTAATTTCAGCTTTTTTAGCGTATAAATACCCTGATACGGCTTGCAATGAAAGAGGGTCGTTTTTCTCTTTTTTCATTTTAGCCATTATAAAATTATCACAATCTTTTTCAAAAGCGCTTAAATCATTTTGAAGCGAATCCGTACAAATATTGCTGTAAGGAGTTGCCTTAAAGGCAGCAGAAGGACTATCTTCATTCCAGGCTTTATTGAAAAATTCTTTTTTCAATAAGCCGTCTGCCAGAAATACGGCTTCAAAATCAGAAAAACTCTTTTTCATTTTTTTAATGCGCATTATATTTTTAATATTAGTTAAATCAATCAATGTTTTAACATAATCGCTTAAAGATTTGTCGCTGTCCAAGTCAGCTTCTTTTGCCATAAATGCAAATGTAGCCCTGTCAACTATAATGTCAATAATTTGGCCGTCTCCGCTTTGGGAGTAGGCTTCCAGAGCTTTTTCGATACATTCAGCCATATGAGCAGGAATAGCCTCATATTTCTTATCGGCAACGCATTTTTCAAGCATGGCTACGGGAATACTGCCGCCGTCAACAAGATAAGCGGCATTGTCCGCCGGTGAAACGGAAGATTTAAGTATGGCCTTAAGATTATGATAATCAAGCTCACCTAAAAACACACTGAAAAAATGGCTGTTATTAAGCATTTCATGTAGAATTTTATAAACCTTGAATGTTTCTGAAGATAAAATCTCTTCAAAGTCAGAAACTATACTATCGTTAGCAACGCTATAGCCTTTATCTTTAAGCATTTTCAAGGCATCTTCCATGGTTTTTGCATCTGCCAGCTGGACAAATTGGTTGAAATTAAACAAACTATTTTCTATTACTCGAATGCGCCCGATTGCATAAGGATAGAATTTTGCTTTAGGCATAAATTATCCTCCTCCCTATGCGAACAAAATACCGGCTGCAATTTCATCTATGCTGTCTTTTGAAGCTGTAAAAATTGAATCAAATGTGGCATTATATTCCACAGCATCTTTTTTTACAATAAATCCACCGCTTATCCGCCTTGTTTCTTCAGAAACTATAAAGCCCTTTTGACTAAACAAATGGCCGTAATTAGCCTTATCATTCTGAGAAAGTATAATTGTACAACCCGAAGGATTGCCTACAGAATCAGCCATCGCCATGAGAATATCTTCATATTCCTTGCCGTTTACGATGGAAAGTCTTGTTTTAGCAGCAGTAATAGTATCTTCCAGTATTTGCTGTTTTGCAGCCAGCACTGCTTTGCCGGCTTCCATTTTAGCGGAGGATATGCTTTTGCCTGCCAGCTCATCGGCAGAGGCTTTAGCCTTTTCCCAAATAGGGGCGTTTTGCTCGTTAAGTTGCTTGAGCGTTTCGGCAATTGTTAGATCTGCGTCTTCTTTAGCGCGTTCAACAATATTTACCGCATCCTGCTTGGCCTCAGCTATAATTGCATCAATAATTTTTTGTTCATTGTTCACAGGAGAGTCCCCCTATTTCTATATATTGGAGCCTATGGTTTGAGTAAAGGATACAATTAACCAATAGCAACACCGTTTGTTACGAGGAAAGATACAAGAAGGCCCAAAAGGGCATATGTTTCAACGATAGCTGCCATTGTAATAGCTTTACCGGCTTCTTCAGGCCTTTTAGCAACAAGGGAGATGCCGCTCATAGCTGTTCTACCCTGAGCTATAGCTGAAAGATAGCCTACGATACCAATCGGAAGAGCACCCATAATAAGCTGTAAACCTTGAGCTGTTGTCGGAATTGCACCACCGCCTACAAGACCGGCTTTTGAAAGAATAAGGAAACCGATAATAAAGCCATATAATCCTTGTGTGCCGGGGAGAAGCTGGAGAACAAGCAACTGGCCGAATTTACTTGGATCTTCTGTTATAACACCGGCAGCGGCTTCGCCTGCTAAACCTGTGGCCTTCGCAGAACCCAAACCTGCCAATGTTGCAGCTATTGCCGCTGCACAAACCGCTAAAACTTGTCCGTTTGCTAAATTTTCTAGAAACATAATTACAACTCCTTTTAAGATAATTATTTAAAGTTTTTTGTTTTACATACATAATGATGTTTGAAAAATAATTTTTAAATCTTTTGAAGATAAACTTATTGTGTAACGGTATATTTTGTATTCTCTCTAAACGGCGTGTAAGGCGTTCCACCTCCTTCGTAGAATTTACCAAAGAATTCCACATAGTGAAGCCTGCTTGTATGCACATATGTTCCCAGAGCGTTAATCAAGAAGTTGATAGTATGCCCGATAGGGAAAATGAAAATAGCAGGTATGGGGCCTGTGATTTCACACAGGAGGTTTATAACCTGGCTTATTACCGCAGTTGTAAGGCAAAGCGCCATTACCCTAGAATAGGATAATATATCTGCGAAATAGGCAGTGATACCATAAAGACTTCCTACGCCGTCAAAGAGTTTTTTAAATAATCCTTTGCTGCCCCTGCCTTGAGTTAAAGTAAGGAGCACCGCGCCGACAATGAGCATTTTAACGCCGATGCTGCCGACGGCTTCCATACCCTCAGCTATGGTAGGCAATATTGCCATACAGCCGCCGAGGACGAATATATACCAGAAAACTACATCAAACAGGGCATCCAAAACTTTTCCTTCTTTTAAAAGTCCGTAGCCTTTTATACCGAGACCTGCAAACAGGTGAATGATGCCGAGTAAGAATGAAATAGCCATTAAGGGCATTACATCATTAATCGGGTCAATAAGAGCAGGCATCGGGATTATTCCGCCGAAGAAGCTACCCATTAAAATTCCGAAGAAAGCAGTTGACAAGCCGCATATTGCAAGCATTTTGAGCATATTGCCTTCGCCTTTTTTATATTTCTTGGCAATGCAAACGCCGCCGCAGCCGGCTGCGAGGATTAAGCCGTAAGCTAAGTCGCCGAACATTATACCGAAAAACAAGGTATAAAAGATTGCCAGAACCCCGTTAGGGTCAACATCCTTCGCTGAGGGATAGCTGTACATTTTTGTTATGCTCTCAAAAGGTGTAACGAAAGCATTGTTTTTCAAAAGAATAGGGAAGCCCTCTTCTTTATCGCCATGAGCTGTTTCGATATAGCATTCAAACTTTTTCTCAATATCTTCCCGCAACGGTTTCGTATTTTCAGCAGGTAGCCAGCCTGTAATAAAGAATGTGTTGTTAGTGTAAACCAGCTTTTCCGTTTCCTTTGTTTTTTCAAGCTCAATATAGTAGTAATCATATAAATTTTCAAGCTCTGCTATATGGCCTGATAATTCCAAAAGCCTTTTTTCCGCATGCTCATAATCTTTTTTGATGTCAGAAATTTTTTCATCGCAATCATTTATGATTTGAGATACACTTCCTCTGCGTTTACCTAAATCAACACCTTGAAAACGGTAAAATTTTAAGTTTTCAAGAACAGCTTCATAATCATATTTATGAACGGCTACATATACATATTTAAGCATAGCATCCTTACCAAGCTCATAAATGAAGCCTTTCAAATCGTCCTTGTCAAAGCCGCTCCTTACGGCGCCTAAATCAACCATTAAAGGGAGAGTGCCTAAGAAAAATCTGGTATACCTGGTTTCCATCCGGTCAAGCTCTATATTAAAGGATGACCATGGGCTAAACTGTTTTTTTTCTGCTTTACAGGCGCTTTCTTTTGATATAAGCTCTGCTTTGAGAAGTTTCAGCTTGTTAATTTCTTCCGCTTCGCCATAGATTCTGTCAATATCCATGGTTCTTTCAAAAACAGACTTTTTATCTGAAAAACCTGATTTTTTTGTGGATAATTTTGACACAATGGAAATCGCTTCGGATATATGAAAAAGTTTTTCTTCCAAATCAGCTATTGCGGCAGGATTTGATTTTGATTTCAAAATGCCGTTAAACTCTTCTTCACCGGCAAGGTGAGAGCTGTCATCAATTTGAATAAATCCCTTTTTCATCAGGTAATCCATCATGCGATTCTTTTCACTGGCAATGCCCACAATAGATATTTTATCCATGTTAACAATTGCCATGACCAGCCACAACCTTTCGTATTATAGCCTCAACCGCCGAGTCTAATTTCGCAGCAGAAGATTCCTTAAGGGCTTTGCATTGAGCCTGCGCATTTTCTGCAATTGCTTCAACCTGAGGTTTAGCGGATTCCAGCGCAGCTTCATTTAGCTTGTCGATTTCAGTTTTCAAGTCAGTTTCACTTGAAAGCATAATCTTTTTGCATTTTTCATTAGCCTCAGAGCGAATGCCTTCAGCCTCTTTAAGTGCGGCCTGTCTAATAATTTCGGCCTCTTTTTCGGCTTCCAGAACACCTTTCATAATTTCAAGAGCCAAGTTCACCACAACCTTTTTATGTAGTATTTAAAAATCTGTACCTCTTGGAAAAAATCACCAAGAGAGTTAATATAATTAAAGCATTTGTCAATGCCAATAGCTTTTTGTCGAAAGTAGACGATATTGCTCGAAAAAATTTGCTGATCTAAACCTCAAAAAATAGAAAATGGCGTTTATAAAGGAAATTTTAAGAGTTTAAAAGAATTTTTATCTTAAAATTACGGTACATATGTTTATATAATATCAAATAAAAGAATTTTTGTCAGTATAAATTTAAAAAAATATCAATTTTTGCGAAAAAAAGTTCACTATATAGTTTATAGTTATTGAAACAATGCGATTTTCAGAGATTGGAGCTCTGCAAAAAAAATATATATTTATTACATCGGAATTAATTCTAAAATATTGCACATAAAGATTTTATAAATAAATATTCCATGGATATAAAGAAAATATAAAGGTTAGCGCTTCAAAAAACACTTGTGTTATAATTAACTGAACCTTGAGGTGAGTATAGTGGAAAAAAATAAAGCAAAATAAATTTTCCGGCAAACAGTTTAAAGCGCCAAATCCTTGGAGTGAAGGCGTTATTTTTAATTTATTCTTTACATTTATTATTTTGCTTGCCGCAGTTTTTCTTGCGGAAGTTCTGAGAGCCCTTGGCATAATGGCACCAAGTTTAACGCTGGTTATATTTTTATCGACGGTTATCGTGTCATATATTACACCCGGTTATACTTATGGCATATTTGCAGCCGTTTTAGGAACATTTGCCTGCGATTTTTTCGTAACTGCGCCGCGTTTGGGCTTCAGCTTTACCAATGGCTCGCCCATTACGCTTCTAATCATGCTTATTGTTTCTTTCATTATAAGCACTATTACCGCACAAATGAAAAAACAGACTCAGCTTGCCAAGGAACGCGAGCGGCGGGTGCAATTTATGTATGAAATAAACCAGATAATTTTACTTTCAAAGGACTTGGATTCCATAATAAATTCCGGCTGTAAGTATCTGAGTGATTCGCTTTTCCGCTCTGCGGCATTTTTCCTAAACGAGCCCTCTGACTCTGATGGGCCGCTTAAAGCCCATTATTTGAAGATGTATGAGGGGAAGGATGAATCCTTTTTTACTGACACACAGGAGAAGAAGCAAATAATTATTGATTTGTTTAATAAGAGCAGAACCGGCAGTATTTTTCATGAAAATGATATTTACTATGTTCCGATTGCCCTTGAAAAAGATATAAAGGGAGTTTATGCAATAGATTGCGAGGATAAGTATTTGACACAGAGCGAAAAGTCCCATGCGCAAATTTTATCGGGGCAAATTACGCTGGCAATGGAAAGATATTATCTTGCGGAAAGTCAGGAGAAAATTTTGATGGAAACGGAAAGGGAGAAAATGCGCAGCAATCTTCTGCGTTCTATCTCTCATGATTTGAGAACTCCCTTAACAAGCATAATAGGCGCCGGCGCAACTATTAAAGAAGCTCAGAATCTGGATAAGGACTCCGAAGAGCAGCTTATTGAAGATATAATTGAAGATGCAGGCTGGCTTATGAGAATAATTGAAAATACACTTGCCATAACAAAAATTTCAGGCGATGGTATGAAGGTTACTAAAACAATGGATGCCTTGGAGGAAATAATTTCATATTCCGTAACAAAGGTTCGCAGGCGCTATAAAATTGCAATATAAGCATTGAAATACCGGATGAGTTTATTATGGTGCCGGTGGATTCGACTTTAATTGCCCAGGTAATAATAAATCTATTGAAAAATGCGGTTAAATACTCTCCGGAAGCATCGCCTGTTTCTATTAGCTTTTGCAAATTCGGAAAGTATGTAAAAATAACAGTGCACGATAACGGTTGTGGAATACCGGAGGATTTGCTCGGCAAACAGTTTGAGTCTTATGCAAAAGCGAATGTCAACGGAGCGGATTCGATTAGAAGCACAGGCATGGGATTATCCATTTGTAAAACAATAGTTACTGCCCACGGCGGGCTTATAGAAGGGCATAATAATATTGATAAAGGAGCAGAGTTCAGCTTTATGCTTCCATTGAAGGAAGGAGAAAACAGTGAGTACGACTATGCAGAAAATATTAATTATTGAAGATGAGAAGGTAATAACCAATTTTCTATCAACTATGCTAATGTCAAATGAATACAGCGTTGTCCATGCAGGCAACGGGAGAACAGGGCCTAAGTATGTATTCCTCCCATTGTCCGGATTTGGTTCTTCTGGATTTGGGTTTGCCGGATATGGATGGTATGGAGGTGCTTCACAAAATACGCCAATGGTCTCACACGCCTATTATAGTCGTTTCTGCAAGGCAGAGCGAGAGAGAAATTGTGCAGGCATTGGATTTAGGCGCCAATGATTATATGACAAAGCCCATAGGAAACAGCGAGCTGCTTGCAAGGATTCGCTCTTGCTTAAGGCAGCACAGCAGAATTAAAGAAAATTTAGCGGAAATAGATATTGAATTTAGATTAGGCGGCTTGAACTTAAATTATTCTAAACGCATAGTTACCTTTGAAGGCAAGATTATAAAGGTTACGCCGACAGAATATAAGCTGCTTACGCTTCTTGCTAAAAATGCGGGAAAAGTGCTTACTCATGATTTTATGATTAAAGAAGTATGGGGTCCATATATGATAGACCATCAAATACTCAGGGTAAATATGGCAAATATCAGGCGTAAACTTGAGCCGAAGCCTGCCGACCCCATATATATTTTAACTGAAGTTGGCATTGGCTACAGGCTTGTTGATTCTATAGAAGAAAATATTTAGAGTGTAAAATATGTATGGATTAAATATTAATAATCTGATACACTGTTAAATAGTTATTTTTTTAACGCTTTATTTACTGACATTTTAATATCCGCAGGAGGTATTTTTTATATGATTGGATTTACAGAATTTCTGAATCAGCTTGTGCAAAGTCCGACACTTTTAGTAACAGTGGGCTTGACCTTGGCGGTTATTCTCGTCAATGGCTGGACTGATGCGCCTAATGCCATAGCAACAGCTGTTTCAACAAGAGCGCTTGAACCCCGCAAGGCTATATTACTGGCTGCTATATTCAATTTTTTGGGAATACTTGTTATGACAAGTATAAACAAAACTGTAGCGGAAACTATTTATAATATGGTAGATTTCGGCAGCAATACTCATGAGGCTCTCGTAGCTCTTTGCGCTGCGATGGTAGCTATTGTACTGTGGGCAGTGGCGGCTTGGGCATTTGGAATTCCGACAAGTGAAAGTCATGCTCTTATTGCAGGTATAACAGGTGCGGCTATTGCTATGCACGGCGGCCTTTCAGGCGTTAACGGGGATGAATGGATAAAGGTATTTTATGGCTTGGGTTTGTCAACCTTCTTAGGCTTTGGCATGGGTTTTGTGGTGGTCAGGCTAATTGAGGCTATATGCAGAAAAATTGAAAGGCAAAAAACGAAGGCGTTTTTCAAGAATGCTCAAATTGGTGGTGCCTGTGCGATGGCTTTTATGCACGGCGCTCAGGATGGACAGAAATTCATGGGCGTTTTTCTTTTGGGAATGGCTCTTAACAGCGGACAAGGCGGAGGAATCTTTGAAATACCTTTCTGGTTGATTCTTCTTTGCTCTGTCGTGATGGGTCTTGGAACTTCTATCGGAGGATACAGGATTATAAAGGCTGTTGGCATGGATATGGTTAAGCTGGAAACTTATCAGGGCTTTGCGGCAGATGCCGCGGGGGCCGTTTGTTTAGCCATTGCTTCTCTTACGGGAATCCCTGTTTCCACAACACATACAAAAACCACCGCTATTATGGGCGTTGGCGCAGCCAGGCGTATAAGAAGCGTTGATTGGAGCGTTGTAGGGGAGATGATGCTGACTTGGATATTGACATTTCCCGGCTGCGGTTTGATTGGGTTTATTATGGCTAAACTATTTGTAATGATTTTTTAAATGCTGTTTAATTAGTTTTAAAGGTTTTAACTGACCTAATATATTGATCTTGGAAGGATGGGTAATACATGGCAAAGGGTAAAAATCCTTATTTTGATGATTTTATAGCAATGAGTGGGTTTTCTTGTGAGGCCGCGCAGTTTTTAAAGGAAACGTTGGCTGATTTCAATCCGGAAACGCTGCCTGAAAGGCGCGAGAAAATGCACAAAATCGAACATTCGGCTGATGAAGTAAAGCATACCATGATTAAGAGGCTTGCTAAAGAATTTGTATCGCCTATTGAGAGGGAAGATATTATTAATCTTGCCAACGAATTAGATGATGTTACGGATAAAATTGACGATTTTCTTATTCGCATGTATATGTATAATATTAAATCGGTTCGTTCTGAGGTGTTTGACTTTGCCGATATAATTATGCGCTGCTGCAAAGCCCTTCAAATGGCTACGGTTGAGTTTCCTAATTTTCACAAATCCACAACTCTCAAGCAGATGATAATTGATGTGAACACCACAGAAGAAGAGGGCGATGCTATTTATATCAAAGCCATGCGCAGATTATATGTAGAAGAGACTGATCCTGTGCTGATCGCTGTGTGGAGCGAGCTCTTCGACAGATTGGAAGACTGCTGCGACTCCTGCGAGCATGTAGCTGATGCCATAGAAATTGTTGTTATGAAAAATTCATAAATATATTTTCATAAAAAACCCCGGTTAAATTTTACACCGGGGGTTTTTTTATTATATTTTTTTATTTTGCGGTTCTTATGCCCAGAAGTTCAACATCGCTGGATAAGAAGCCCGGTTTAACAGGCTCTTCGCCTGCATAAGCTGTGGTAAGGTATTTTTTATTATCATCAGAGAACAGTGTTACTATATTTGCGCCGTCGCCTATTAAATCAGCTGCTTTTATAGCAGCAAGGAAGTTAGCCCCTGATGAAATGCCTACGCCTAAGCCGAGAACGCGGCTTAATTGCTGGGCCATAATAATGGAATCGCCGTCATCAACCATAATAATATCATCACAAAACGGAATGTCCAAAATTGGTGGTATGAACTCATCAGAAATACCGGCGATTCTATGTACGCCTACCTGATGGCCTGTGGAAATAGTAGGGCTGGATTCAGGCTCCATAGGATAAACCTTAATGTTTTTATCAACACTTCTAAGATATTTGCCTATACCCATGATTGTTCCGCCTGTGCCAACGCCTGCAACAACACCGTGAACCTTTTCACCCAGCTTGTCCATCTGCTTCAAAATTTCAGGACCGGTGGAGGTGTAATGTGCTTCTGTATTATACTCATTTGCAAACTGCTCAGGCAGGTAAACATTGCCTTGCTCGGCGAATTTACGGGTTTTATCAATACAGCCGAGGAAGCCGCCGTCTTCTTTACTTACGAGATTGATGGTTGCGCCGAAACTTTTCATCATATTAACTCTCTCAGCGCTCATCCAGTCAGGCATAAATATTACACATTCATGGCCTAAATAGCTGCCCTGTGAGCAGAAAGCGATGCCGGTGTTGCCACTGGTAGTTTCGGCAATTTTATAGCCTTCTTTAATTTGACCTGTTTGGTATGCCCTTTTAAGGCAATTAAGAGCCATTCTGTCTTTTATGCTGCCTGAAAAATTGAAATACTCCAATTTGGCAAAAACTTTTCTTTCCTTTCCCTTGTACTTAAAAATAATTTCAGCAAGGGGAGTGTTGCCTACAAGATTTTCCAGTTCTGCTAGTTTCTTAAGTGGTGCTGTCATCTAACCGCCTCCGTTATAATGATTTATGTCGAGTAATAAATCTTATATAAGTTTACCATATTGCTTTATATAAGGTCAATTGCATTTTCTTATAGCAGGGCCTTGAAACTTAAAAGGGAAATTAGTAAAGCCTATATGAAAAAGGCTGATAATCTTGAAGTTTAACAATTAAATTTCTTCAATATCTATAAAGAAAAAATATTTATATGTCAATATTTTATAAAACTAATTAGGCGCATACCATATCAAAAAACAGAGAAAGCACAAACCTCAAGCAAAAGCTATAAGGGGCGTGCTTTCTTCGGTTTAAAGTCTTTAAAAAGATAAAAAGGACTTTTGAGTTATGCCTGATTATTTGCCGGCCATTTGTTTCTGCTGTGCTTCGATCATTTTTTTAACCATATAACCGCCTACATAGCCGTTTTGAGCGGAAGTTAAATCGCCGTTATATCCTTGCTTCAATGGTACGCCGATTTCGTTTGCTACTTCATATTTCATTTGATCCATAGCAGCTTTTGCTTCTGGAACAGATTTTTTACCTGTGCCGCTAGTCATGCTAAATTACCTCCTAGAAAAAATAGAATTGTGTTACATAACATATTATATCCATGGGCTTTTCTTTTATTATAGGTAATATTTTGCAGAAGAAAGTCGTGTTTTTCGCTTTTCTAAATAAGAAGGCATATTGCGGCTTTAAAATTAATTCAGCATTTTCATATTCTTCTATATTATTGGCATTTTGAACTCAACAATACGCATATTAAAATTATTAGCATTAATGAAAAAAATAATGTATTTAACAATAAAGTAATAGGACAGATATGAATAACATATTTATGAGTAATATAAAATTATTATAGGGCAAAGGGTTGATTTTAGGATTTTATGACTATAATGGAAGGCAATGCCAAAAAAAGCCTGATCTTGAAAGGAATATGCAATGAAAAGAGAGATTATAAACAGATTAAGCATTCAGCGGGTATTGGTGTTTTTATATGTAATAATTCTGGCGGCGGGAGTTTTAAGCTCATTTAATGATTATGATGCTTATATGGATGTTTTTGCAATGCCTGCATCGGGAAAAATAGTTATTGTGGATGCCGGCCACGGCGGCTGGGGTTGTGGTTACAACTCCTAACTCAATAAAAAGGATGAAGGTAAAATAGGAGAGCTTTTAAATATACTGCCAGCCATTCATGTGCTTCATTACTAAATTATTTAGGTGTCAGCTATGGTGAAATATCAAAGGCTCTTAGGCCTGCAAATATAAGCGCTGCATTGAATATCTACACACATATTTTTGACGAATGCACAAGAGTAGCAAGCGATAAACTAAACGAATTTCTTGTAGCAAACACATAAAATCTGGTATAGGTATAATCTAAAATCCGAATTCAAACAGTAAGAAGGCTTGCCAAAAGATCGTATTTTTACTGAGCAAAGCCCGCTCTGTGAAGCTCTTCTTCCGTTCTTTGATTTTGCTGTTGTATCATTTAGGTTAATCCTTGGCCGCTACATTTTTTTATTGGCAAAAACAATTGATATATTATATTCAAAAGTCTGGAATATTATTGTCTAAATTTTGTATGAAAGTGGAGAAATCCTTGTTTGCGGGCAGAAAAAAAGGACTCCTCTAGGTAAATTAAACCGGTTTAAGCCAACGGGTTTAAAAAAGTAAGTGGAATCCCAATGAACGAAGCTAGATTATTATTGCTAAGACAGGGGGGAGGTTCTATTGACCGCTTATGCAATTTACCCGGGCGAATAATGTATCCAACAAAGCGAGAGTTTGCTCGGGCAAAGGCGGCAATTGTATTGAAGCTAAATTTTCAATCAAATGGCTGTTTACGCCGGTGCCTGTGAGTGTTACATGTATGCCGGGAGTGTGGCGGCAGAAGCGGTATGCCGCTTCCGTTATACTTTCAGCAACACCTTTTTCTGATAGGAACGACAAATCGGCATATTGCTTAATTATATCGGGGTCTCCCTGGTTATTATCAAGTATTCGCGATATATCTAATTTTAATTGCTCAGGGTTTGACAAGGCCTTTCTCACAGCGAACATACATAATACGCCAATATTATTCTCTGTAGCAAGAGGAAGTATGTTTTTTGCCGCAGACGGATTGAGTAAATTATATCCTGTCATAATAACATCAAAAAAATTATCTGATAATGACATTTCTAGCATTTTGTGACTGGTATCTTCAGCAAAGAGCTCTGTAATACCTAACCAACGGATTTTTCCGGCCTTTTTTGCTTTTTGCATAGCAGGCAACAATAGCTCAATAGTTTTATTATAATCATCAGGGCGAACGCCATGAAGGTGGTATATATCTATATAATCTGTGTTAAGCAGGCTAAGGCTCTCATCTAAAGCAGCCTCAAGAGCTTGGGGAGTATTAATATCAGTATCTGTGCGATAGGGAAATTTAGTGCTGAGTATGTAGTTTTCTCTGTTAATGCTTTTGAGCCCTTGACAAACAACTGCCTGAGTACCATAAACTGTTGCAGTATCAAAAAAGTTAACGCCATTTTCATAGGCAGTTTTTACAATGCCAGCAGCATGGTCCGGTCCATATTTTTTCAGCCCCAAACGGGAAAATCCTCCGCCGCCAAGTCCTGCAACGGTTGCTTTTAATCCTGTGCGGCCTAATACTGTAGTTTCCATAGGTTATCCCCCAGTTTTATTATAATCATACCATATTATCTGATGCTTAATCAATGCCTAACTAAACCGTTAGACAAAGGCCGGATATATGCGCAATGGTTTCCTTCAAATTTTGGCCGAAATATGATATACTGATAATATAAGTTGTTTTTTGGAAGTAATATAAGCCAAAGTAATTGTTGCTATAAGAAATTAGACTGGTACGGGTATAAAATAGAAAATTACAACTTTTAAAGCGAGGCAGCTTTATGAAAAAATGTATGGCAATAATGGTTGCAATGGTATTAATAGCAGCATTATCAGCCTGTAGGAAAAGCGGGCAAATTAATATAACTAAAGGACCGGATAAAATTGCGCCTAGCACTACGCCTGCACCGATGATAACACCGGCGGCAACCGAAATGCCAAATACAGTAAGCCCCCGGTTTCAGGAGCCGGATGCGGAAGTGCCGTTTGATGAAACTGCTGAGATTGAAGGTAATGCAGATTCAGTAAAGGCTCTCGTAAATGGAAGTAATGTGAATTTTCGCAGCGGGCCGTCCAAAGAGTCGGGTATTATTGGTAAATTGGCATATGGTCAGGAGGTTCAGCTGCTTGGTACAGAGGGTGAGTGGAAATGGGTTCAGGCTAACAATATGGAAGGATATATTTTTGCGGAATTTGTTTCTTTGGAAAAAAAAGAACAGGTGGCGGAAGCACCGCAGGCGGGGGCGCCAGCTGACAATATTTCTCCTATTAGCATAACTGTTGCCATAGACCCCGGCCATCAGGCAAAAGGTAATAGCGGGCATGAGCCTATAGGCCCCGGTGCATTACAAACAAAGCCTAAGGTTTCTTCAGGCACTCAGGGAGTTGTAACAAAGGTTCCCGAATATCAGCTAACTCTTGATATTTCGCTTAAATTACGTGATGAGCTAATGGTTCGCGGCTATGAGGTTTTTATGATACGTGAAGTCAATGATGTAAATATAAGCAACAAGGAACGGGCGCTAATGGCAGCAGATGCCGGTGCAAATATATTAATCCGTATTCATGCTGACGGCTCGCAAAACAGCAATGTCAATGGAATTTTAACCCTTTGTCCAACGAAAAACAATCCATTCGTTTCTGATTTATATACACAAAGCCGCGAGCTTTCGGACGAAATATTGTCAGCCATGGTAATGGAAACCAACGCGAAAAACCGCGGCGTTTCCGAGGTGGATAATATGAGCGGAATCAACTGGGCAACTATTCCTGTAACAATTATAGAAATGGGATTGATGACAAATCCGGCTGAGGACAAACTCATGCAAACCGAGGAGTATCAGAAAAAACTTGCATTAGGCATTGCAAACGGTATTGATCAGTACTTTGCAAAACAAGATGAATGAAAAATAAAGAACCATAGCATATATCTTAAATATTATATAATAATGTGCAATACTTAAAAATGAAAAAAGATGTTGTTGATGGCTGGGTTTACAGCAATAAAGGCAATGGCCGGTGGGGATATATTTATTATGTGCAATTGAAAGCAGTAGCTATAGATATGGAGAAGAGGGCAAAATTGTTTTGTTCGGCGAAAAGATTTTGTTTTTCCACTATTGATTTTTGGACTGGATATTCGGCCCTTTATATAAGGTTTAGGTATTGACCTCGTAAGTTTAATTTGGTTAATTTCTCTTATGGTAAAATACCTTGTTTGAAAGGTTTCAGGAAACGACAATGGACTCAGCGATTTTTCGACTTGCAATTTTTGCGGTTATTTAGTATTATAGGGTCATACATGTGTATAATTGTTTGTTTTTCGGTTATTGCCCCCCGATGATAATGTGTGTTAGTTTTTATTGAAAAATTTGTTTATCCCGTTTTGTAAAAACAGATGTTCTATTTTTTATTAACATACAAATAATAGTGAGGTGAATTTATGAAAAAAACAGTTCAAGTAATATTAAGTTTACTTATTGCTGCCAGCATGATGTTATCAGGATGTGGCAATGCGGCTCAAGCACCAGTAGCATCAGCCCCGGCCCCAGCGGTATCTACAGCCCCGGCTCCGGCAGCATCTACAGCACCGGCCCCGGCAGCATCGGTAGCGCCGGCAGCTAAAAAAGATACGATCGTTGCGGTTATACAAAATGAGCCGACATCATTAACTACACAGGCTCACAACGCAACTCATTCCAGCTACATAAATGACATGACTCATAATGGCCTTTTCAGAACAGATGTAAATGGTATTCCTCAGATGGAATTGCTTGAAAGCTATGAAGCGGTTTCGGATACCGAATTTATGATGAAACTTAAACCGGGAATAAAATTCCATGACGGCACAGGTTTAACCAGCGAGGATGTTAAAGCAACCTTAGCATGGACCGCTACTTTTGCAGAATGTAAACAATATACCTCATCGGTTAAAGATGTAGAGGTTATTGATGATCTTACATTTAAACTTATTACTCATGCTCCTTCCGCAAGGCTTTTACTTGACCTTGCACATCATGCTAATTTCATTGTGCCAAAAGCATTAATTGACAGTGGTAATGAGTTCAACACAAATCCAATCGGAACAGGTCCTTATGTATTTAAGGATTGGGTTTTTGGTGACAAATTGCATTTAGAAGCCTTTGACGATTATTATGATCAGGCTAATAAAGCGTCCATACCTAAACTTGAATGGCGTGTAATCCCTGAAGGCTCTTCGAGAACAATCGCTCTTGAAACAGGCGAAGCGGATATTATAATGGATGTTAGCAGTAATGATATTCCAAGGCTTAGAAGTGCTGATGGCATCGATGTTATTGTAAATCCAAGCACCGGCTACTTCTTCCTTATGTTAAATAATGAAGTGCCGCCTTATGACAATGAACTTGTGCGCCGTGGCATAAATGCCGGTATAAGCAAGGATGATGTTGTAGCGGTTGCTCTTAATGGTCTTGGTCTTCCCGGAAAAACTCAGCTTCCTGAGCTTTTCACAGGTGTTTCATCAGAAAATGTAGACGGTTATGATATGGAGCTTGCCAAAAGCTATTTCCAACAAGCAGGGGTAGATCCTTCAACATTAATGCTGGATATAATTGTATCTTCAGACACAGCAAGACAGGCGTGTGAAGTAATACAGAGTAATTTAGGCGAGCTGGGAATAACTGTAACTATCAACTCTATGGATAATGCAACTGCTCTCCAAACGCAATTTTCCGGCGAATATACAGGAGCCATCGGAGGATTTACAACATCATCATCACTTACGTTCTTGAGCGGTGTATTCCACTCTAAGATGATTGGTGGTTCAAACAGAACAAGGTTAAACAACCCTGAAATAGACGCTTTTATTGATAAAGGTGACATAACTATTGATGCGGATGAAAGAGATGCAATTTACTATGAGTGTACTGCAATGCTTAACCAAATAATGACTCAAGTTCCTCTTTATCAAGAGACAGTCAAGGTTGCTTACACTTCAGACCTTGGTGGTGTTCAAGTAAATCCAAGTAATGCGGTTTGGATGAACAAAATGTATTGGAAATAAAACTGGATTCATGGACTGCCTGTTTACAGGCAGTCTTTTTTTGTGAATTTGAGAAGGCTGGCTGTGCCGGCTGCGCAGTTTTGTGAATAAGAAAAATTGGAGATATAGGCTTGATATAGAATGAGCTTTGATTGTGATGAATGGTGGCAGCTTTTTATGCGGGAAGCGGCTGTTACGTGAAATTATAAAAAGTAAAAATATTATTACTAATTGAGAAGAGGGCGAGGATATTTGAACGGTGCATATATTAATCTCTTCTAAATTATTATATGAATTAGTATAAGCACTAAAGCATATAAATTGACTATAAATAATATCAGCATTAGAGCGGAAGTGGTGGTGGGTTTTGAAAAGCATTGAATTTATTGTAAAGGAAAATTATAAATCTACAGATAAAGATGAACAAAAAGAAGCATTGAAAATAAAGATAGCGCGGCTTTTTATACGAGAGTACAAAAAGGAGGCTTGCGGAGTATCAAAAACATCATAAGTGAGCGGAATAGGAGTTTTATATATGGTATATGGCCACCCTCCTATTTTACCTTCCGTTTAGGAGGGTGAAGAAATGAAAATACTTGAAAGCCGGCAGGTAGTAGCTATTTATTGCAGATTATCTAAAGAAGATGCTGATAAAATTAAGGCGGGTGACGAGAGCGAGAGCATACAAAACCAAAAATTGATGCTAATGGAATATGCTTTAAATAAAGAATTTCAGATATATAAAGTCTATGCTGATGATGACTACAGCGGGTTTAGTGACCGCCCCCAATTTAAACAAATGTTGCAAGATGCGAAAGATGGTCTTTTTAATATTATACTATGCAAGCATCAATCCAGATTTACCCGTGATATGCAATTAGTCGAAAAATATATTCATGGTTTGTTTGTCGAATGGGGGATTCGGTTTATCAGCCTTACTGATAATGTGGATACTGCCATAAAGGGCGGTAAAAAGTCAAGGCAAATAAATGGATTGATAAATGAATGGTATTGCGAGGATTTGTCTGAAAATGTTAAAAGTGTTATTAAGGCAAAACGAGAAAGCGGTCAGTATGTTGGAGCCTTTGTGTGCTACGGATATAAAAAAGATATTAACGACAAACACAAATTAGTTGTTGATAAAGAAGCGGCGGATGTAGTAAAAGAAATTTTCAGGCTTTATTTGTCAGGTATGGGTGTTTATTCTATAGCGATAGAGTTAACTGAGAGATTTATACCTACACCGGCGCAATACAAAAAACAAAGCGGGAGCAATTTTGCAAGCCCGAATCAAGCCAATTTCAGCGAAAAATATGGTGCCTGGGCAATCAATACAGTTCGGCGAATTTTGCGAAATGAAACCTATATCGGGAATATGGTTCAAGGCAGGGAGAAGAGCATTAGCTATAAAACTAAAAAACTTGTTTCAGTTCCCAAAAGCGAATGGGCGGTCGTTCCGAATACACATGAACCAATTATTGACAAATATGATTTTTATATGGTTCAAAATTTAATTGATAACCGGAGAACTACCTATTTCGATAGCGTTAGCAATCCTTATGCTAAACCGAGGTTATTGGCCGGAAAAGTAAGCTGCTTAGATTGCGGAAGCACATTGCATAGAGGCGGTCAGTCGCGAGACGGGGAAATAATTTATTACCGCTGCCGGCTGTCTAAGAAAACAAAAGGAAGAGAATGTACACCACATAATTTAAATGCGGCAAATCTTGAAAAATTAATTGAAAGAAAAATCCGTGAATTTATCAGTGTGATAATTAAAGATTATGAAGATGAAATTTTTAAAAATGTTTATAAAGAAATAGATAACAAAAAAGAATACATAAACGAACTCACGAAAAAACTTACAGAAATAAATACTAAACTCGAGCAATCTCAAAAAAGCATAACTATACTTTATTTGGATAGGGTAAATGCAATAATAACAGAAGAGGAATTTGTTGAGCTTAAAGAGCATTTTTCAGCATCTAAAAATCTTTTAATAGAGCAAAAAGGGAAATTGGATAAAGAAATTGAAAACGCAAAAGAAGAAGCAAGCTCGCAAAAAAGCCTCAACGAGCTTATTGAAAAATATAAAGATATAGATGTTATGACTTATGAAATAATAAATGACTTTGTTGACTTTATTCAGGTCGGTGAAATTAATAAACTTACAAATGAGCAGGAAATAATTATAAACTGGAACTTTTAAAGTCATTTGTTAGGATTTACCATAAGGAGGCTGGGATCCCGGCAAAGTTGCGGCAGATAATACTTTGGAAAAGGATATTAATGTGGTCGTAGCCCTTAAGCTCCAGCAGTATTTAGAGCAGGGGGACTGCTATGTGCTTATGACAAGGGCAGAGGATTTAGCTTTAGGTGACAGCAAGCGCAGCGATATGGCAGGCCGTAAAGAAATTGTAAATGAAAGCCAAAGCGATTTACTTGTCAGCATACATCAAAATTCCTTCCCTAAAAGCAGCGTTTCCGGGCCGCAGGTTTTTTATTATAATAATTCAAGTAACAGCCGGAAGCTGGCGGAATTTATACAGCTTCGGCTTATTGAATTTCTTGAAACGCCTAAAAGGCGCGCAGCCAAGCCCAATGACGACTATTATATGCTTAAACAGACGGATATTCCTGCCGTTATTGTAGAATGTGGCTTCTTATCCAATGATAATGAGAAAAATAAATTGCTTGATGAAAAATATCAGCAAAAAACAGCCTGGGCGGTTTACATGGGTGTGCTGGATTATTTTGAAGCAGAAAAAGAAAACAGAGGTATAAGCCCTGCTCCATAAAAAGCAGAAGAGTATTATAGAGATACATTTAAATCTGATTAATTTTAATTGTAAGAATTTCCATAGTTATTTGCAAAACAAAGCAATAGAGACGGAGAACGTGCCTTGATTCAAGATTGTTAGCCAAAGGAGTGAAAAACCTCTAAAACGCCCTTTATGAGTGTATTTAGCATATATTAGCCGTAAAACGGACTGGAATAAACATTTGGAAAATGCTATAATAACTCTGGTAAAAATATAATCATGATTGCTTTGGAGGTTTGAAATTGCTCGTTGATGTGTTAATATTGGCATTTTTAGTTTTTGTAAATGGATTTTTTTCATGTTCTGAGCTGGCTGTTCTCTCTGTTAATACTAACAGAATAAAGATGAAAGCGGACGATGGTGACAAGAAGGCTATACTCATAAAAAATACGCTGGAAAATCCGGATCGGTTTATGTCTACTATTCAGATTGCCATCTCGCTTGTTGGACTTTTTTCCGGCGCATATGCAGGCCAGGTGTTTGCAGAGCCTGTGGTGGAGTTTTTGCTTAAGCTGGGAGTGACAATGTCTGATTTAACTCTCAGAAATATTGTAGTTTTTATAATTACTATTGTTATGTCTTATTTTACGCTTGTTTTGGGGGAGCTTGTGCCGAAAAAGCTGGCTCTCGGCAACAGTGAAAAGGTTGCGGGCTTTGTAATAGGTCCCATAATTTTTCTCGAAAAAGTATTTTATCCCTTTGTTAGGGTTCTCTCATTTTCAACCAATATTGTTTTGAAGGTTATCGGTGCCGAAGGCAGCACTGACAGCGATAGTGCCACTGAAGAAGAAATACGTATGCTTGTAGGCGCAGGCAGTGAATCCGGCGATATTGATGAAGACGAGATGGAAATGATAAATAATGTTTTTGAATTTGATGATAAAACGGCTGAAGATATATGTACTCATAGAACTGATATTGTAGCCATAGATGTTGACAGTACAAATGGAGATATTATTTCAATGCTTTTGGAGATGAAATATTCAAGGCTTCCGGTATATGAAGAAAATTTGGATAATATTGTCGGCATACTCCATTTAAAAGATTTCATGCGCTATTTGCTGGAGAATAATATTGATATTAATAATGTAGAGGAGTTGGATTTCAGAGCTTTGGCGCGGGAGGCGCATTTTGTGCCTACATCCAAGCGCTCTGATGAGCTTTTTACAGAGATGAAGTATAATAAGGTTCATATGAGCATAGTAGTGGATGAATACGGCGGCACTGTAGGTCTCGTCAGCATGGAAGACCTTATAGAGGAAGTAATGGGCAATATTTTTGATGAGTATGATGATGAAGAGCTGCCCGAAATACAGCTGCTGGATTCTAACACATATGAAATCATGGGTATAACCGATCTGGAGGATGTTGCTAAAGAGCTGGATATAAGCCTGCCCGTTGATGAATACGATACTTTAAGCGGATTTTTAATAGGCCAATTAGGGCGCATACCTGATGAAGGGGAAACGCCGGAGGTTGAATTTGATACGATCCTGTTTAAGGTTAAGCAGGTGGAAGAAAAGCGTATTGCTACAGTAATAGCCTGCAAAACGGCATAATAAGGATTTTAAAGCGGCGTGAAAATGCCGCTTTTTGCTGTAGAAGCAGATGGTCTTGATATTTTTAGGAGCTTTAGCAACATTTTTCTTGACATATCATGATTAAACAGCTAAAATATATTTTGTGCTATCAAGTAATATTACTTGATAGTGAATAGGGGAATTAAATTGGATGATGTTTTATATAAATCTCTTTTATATGATTATTACGGTGCACTCCTGACTGATAAACAGAGGGAAGTTTTTGAGATGTACTATCTCAATGATATGTCCCTTTCGGAAATAGCTGAAAATTCGGGAGTCTCGCCACAGGGCATTTCGGATATGCTTAAGCGCAGTGAAAAGCTCCTGCTTAAATATGAGCAGAAATTAAATCTTATTAACAGCAATAATGAAATTCGTGAAAAACTAACAAAAGCTCTGGAATATATGGAAAATTCCGATTTAACAGAGAGTGAAAATATTGATATAGTGAAAAACTTGATTAAAGAAATTATGGAATCTGTTTAGAAAGGGGGCAAAATTATGGCGTTTGAAAATCTTTCAACTAAATTGCAGGATGTTTTTAAGCAACTCAGAGGCAAAGGCAAACTTTCGGAAAAAGATGTTAAGGATGCCATGAGAGAAGTTAAACTGGCCCTTTTGGAAGCGGATGTTAACTTTAAAATCGTTAAGGATTTCATAAACCGCGTGACTGAGAAAGCCGTAGGCGATGAGGTTATGTCAAGCCTTACCCCCGGCCAACATGTTGTTAAAATAGTTAATGATGAGCTGGTGGAATTAATGGGCGGCGCCAACAGCAAGCTCACTTATTCCAGCAAGCCGCCGTCTGTTTATATGATGGTTGGTTTGCAAGGTGCGGGTAAAACCACCACAATCGGCAAATTAGGCGGCAATCTTCGCAAGCAGGGGAGAAATCCTATGTTTGTTGCCTGTGATATTTACCGCCCCGCTGCTATTAAGCAGCTGGAGGTTGTAGGTAAAACCTACAATATCCCCGTATTTTCAATGGGAGATAAAGTCAGCCCTGTGGAAATTGCAAAGCAGGCCATTGAAGAAGGTAAGAAAAACCACAATGATGTAATTATTATAGATACCGCAGGCCGCCTTCATATTGATGAAGAGCTTATGAACGAGCTTTCGGAAATTAAAAAGGCTGTAAGGCCACAGGAAATTCTTCTTGTGGTTGACGCCATGACAGGTCAGGATGCCGTTAATGTTGCTGAGGGCTTTAATGAGCAGCTGGGTATTGACGGGATTATAATGACTAAACTTGACGGCGATACAAGAGGCGGCGCAGCACTTTCCGTCCGTACAATAACCGGCAAGCCTATTAAATACGTGGGCATGGGTGAAAAAATGGAAGACTTAGAGCCTTTTCACCCTGATAGAATGGCCTCGCGGATTCTCGGCATGGGTGATGTTCTTAGTCTTATTGAAAAAGCCCAGCAGGCAATTGATGAAGATGAAGCGAAGATTCTTGAAGCTAAAATGCGCAATATGGATTTTAATCTTGAGGATTTCTTTAATCAGCTTCAGCAGGTTAAAAAGATGGGCCCTCTTAAAAATGTTCTTGGTATGATTCCGGGCTTAGGCTCTCAGGTTAATCTTGATGATGTGGATTTTAACGATAAAGCCATGGTGCATATCGAGGCTATTATACAATCCATGACCCCTTATGAAAGGCAGAATCCGAATGTTCTTAACGGCGGGCGTAAAAAGCGCAT
>JGI994J12354_10000937_pt1 | contig 29613 bp, 17 predicted proteins | sample IntmicLarv3ML3BL_FD_12354 | JGI IMG/M metagenome (IMG submission 12354) | reverse complement strand
GCGCACACACCCCCGTCTAGTGCCTCAAGCACATCAAGATACCCCCCCCCCGCCAGCATGGGCGGCCCGAACAGGGCGGCCCGCTGCTTTTTCAGCAGGCTTGGCGGCAGCAGGTCGGGCATGGTCTTTGTCAGGGTCTGGGCCAGCCGTTCGGTCAGCAGATACTCCACGCCTTCCTGACGGAAGCGGGCCGCAAGGGGCCGCAGGGTCTGAACCTTTGCGGCAAAGAGGGCGCGTGCCGCCTCTGTTGGCGGGGTGCGCCGCATCACCCGCACCAGAGAGTGCAGGTTGTTGATGTTCGAGCCGGGAATGCCCGTGCGCCAGCCCAGAAGCCAGTCGTTGCGCCTGAAGAGCAGGCCGTGCTCCAGCCCGCAGGAAACCACGGTTTCAATATCGTCTTCAATAGTGGCAAGGTTGCTGTCTTCCCAGGCCACGTCCTCGTCATCCCAGGGCGGCACCAGCCGTGTGCAGGGGGAAAGCCCGGCCAGTTCCTCAAGCAGATAGGCCAGCCATGCGTTGGCCTGGGGCGAGGCCGGGGTTTCAAGGTGGCTGTAACTCAGGGTGCAGGAACCCTTGCCGTGGGCGCAGGTAACAAGGGCGGGCTGGCCCTCCAGAAAGGTGGGCCGGGGCGAAAACCCGTATTTTTCTTTCCAGGCCGTGAAAATTTCTTCGGGTATGGCGTTGATGGGGAGGTCGGTAAGCCAGAAATCCGGGCCGGGTTTTTCATAGGCGGCCAGCACGGAAACNCCCAGGTTTTCCCGCACGCTGAAATGGCCGGGCCACCACACGGGCAGCAGGGGGTGCCCCTCGGGGCAGGAAGCCTCGGGCGAAGGGCCGAGGTCGGGCGGCAGCAGGCGGGCCGCATGAGAGGGAAGATCGGTCTTTTCCGCCAGCCGGGAATGTAGATGCCCGCTCATGAAATGCTGCAGGCGGTCGTCAAATTTGCCGCGCTCCCAAGGGCACAGGCCAAGCCCGCGGGCTACGGCGCCCTTGTCTGGAGCGAGCCGCTGCCCGGGTTCGCCGGTGCTGTCCCAGGTAAGGGCCAGGCCCGCTCCCCCGCAAAAACCCAGATAATGCCCGCCTTCTCCGACATATCGGCCTATTGCCGCACGGCCCTTTTCGCCAAGGGCCAGAGACTTGCCCCGAGCGTTGCCGCCCGGAACCAGAAGCATGGCGGGCTGTTCCCGCTGCAAAAGCCCTTCGGCTACCTGCCGGGCGCTCACAATGCGGTGGGGCACGCCAAAGGCCCGCACGGCCCGCACGGCCAGAAGGCCCCAAATGTGCGCCTCATCCCATAAAATATGAAGGGTTGACATTCCAGCACCGCTCTATAAAGTATCTTTCCTTGTTGCGCTGAACCGCCCGTAGCCGTCCCCAGAGGGTTGGCAGGGGTTTTGGCGCACAAAAAGAAGGCCAAGATACTGGTTTTACACGATACGCCCACTTGCTGCCCAAGGGGGCCGGGCGGGATGCCTTTGGGGGCATTTTCCGCATGACCAGAGAAAAATACGTTACAGCGCCCCTTTTGTACAGGCCGCGCAGGGCAAAATATATCAGCCGAAGCGGTCAGGGCCGCTCTGTCGGCCACACAACCCGAGAAGCGAGAAGACCATGTCCCAAGCAAGCAGCAAACCCGAATTTGCGGAAACCAGCCTTCCCAAAGGCTATGACCCCTCCAATATCGAGCCCCGCTGGCGCAGGCACTGGCGCGAGAACAAAACCTTCACGCCAGACCCCGACGCCCCCGGCGCGGAGAAAAAAGAGGCCTTCTGCGTGGTCATTCCGCCGCCCAACGTCACGGGTTATCTCCATGTGGGCCACGCCCTCAACCAGACCCTGCAAGATGTTCTCTGCCGCCATTCCCGCCAGCTTGGCAAGCTGGTGCTCTGGATAGTGGGCACCGACCACGCGGGCATTGCCACCCAGAACGTGGTGGAGCGCGCCCTTGCCAAAGAGGGAAAGACCCGCCACGACCTCGGACGGGAAGAATTTTTGAAGCATGTGTGGAAGTGGAAGGAAGAATACGGGGGCCGCATTCTCGACCAGATAGACGCCCTCGGCGCATCGGTTGACTGGACCCGCGAGCGCTTCACCATGGACGAGGGCCTTTCCCGCGCCGTGCGCGAGGTCTTTGTGCGCCTGTACAACGACGGCCTCATCTACAAGGGCGACTACATCATCAACTGGTGCAACCGCTGCCACACCGCCCTTGCCGACGACGAGGTGGAACACACCCCGGAAAAATCGCACCTCTGGCACATCAACTACCCCCTGGAAGACGGCTCGGGCTTTGTCACCATTGCCACCACCCGGCCCGAAACCATGCTTGGCGACACCGCGGTGTGCGTGCACCCCGAAGACGAACGCTACGCCAGCTTTGTGGGCAAAAGGGTGCGCCTGCCGGTTGTTGGCCGTCTTATTCCTGTTATTGCCGACAGTTACGTTGACAGGGAATTCGGCACTGGCGCGCTGAAGGTTACGCCCTCGCACGACCACAACGACTGGACCCTTGGCTTCAAGCACAAGCTGGAATTCATTCAGGTTATTGACGACAATGGCATGATGAACGACAATGCGGCCGAATACAGGGGGCTTTCCAAGGAAAAGGCCCGCGAAACAATAGTGAGGGTTCTTGAAGAAACCGGCGCTCTTCTCAAAATTGAAGACTATGCCCACAGTGTGGGCCACTGCTACCGCTGCAAGGCGGTGATAGAACCGCACGTTTCCACCCAGTGGTTTGTGGCTGTGAAGCAGCTTGCCGAAAAGGCCCGCAACGCGGTGCCGGAAAAGACGCAGATGTTCCCCACAACCTGGGAAAAAACCTATTACAACTGGCTGGACAATATCCGCGACTGGTGCATAAGCCGCCAGCTCTGGTGGGGCCACCGCATTCCCGCCTGGACCTGCGCCGAATGCGGCAAGCTCACCGTGCAGGCCGAAGACCCGTCCGCCTGCCCCCACTGCCACGCAAAGGCCCTGCAGCAGGAAGACTTTGTGCTTGATACCTGGTTTTCCTCGGCCCTGTGGCCCTTTTCCACCCTTGGCTGGCCGGAGAAAACCAGGGAACTGGAGCGTTTTTACCCCACAACCGTGCTGACCACCGGCTTTGACATCCTCTTTTTCTGGGTGGCCAGAATGATGATGATGGGCCAGTATTTCATGGGCGATGTTCCCTTCCGCCATGTGTACCTGCACGCCCTGGTGCGCGACGCCGAGGGCAAGAAGATGTCCAAGTCCACGGGCAACGTCATCGACCCCCTGCAGATGATCGAAACCTATGGAACAGACTCCTTCCGCTTTACCCTCGCGGCGTTTGCGGCCATGGGCAGGGACATCAAGCTCTCCGAAGACCGCATTGAGGGCTACCGGCACTTTGTCAACAAGATATGGAACGCCTCGCGCTTCTCCCTTATGAACCTGCCCGAAGACAGGCAGTGGCCGCACAACGCCCGCCTTGCGGACGGCACGGCCCTTGTGGATACCGACCTTGCCGCCGTGCAGGGCGACCACCACCGCTGGATTCTGCACCGCCTTGAAGAGCAGAAAAAGCTCCAGCTTGCCCAACTGCGCGACTACCGTTTCAACGACGCGGCCCAGGGTCTGTACAAGTTTGTCTGGAACGAGCTGTGCGACTGGTATCTGGAGCTGGTCAAGCCGGACATGCGCGAAGAGGGCGATGCGAAAAGCGTGGCCCGGTTTGTGCTCTGGACAGTGCTGCGGGAAACCCTGCTGCTGCTGCACCCCTTCATGCCCTTTGTTACCGCCGAAGTGTGGGCCTACCTTCCCGGCAATGTGGATGCCGCCGGCGAGGCAACAGACATTGCCCTTGAGCTTTTCCCTGTCCAGCGTGAAGCCGCTGTGTTCGAAGAGGCGGCCAGCCGCATGGAAATGGTGCAGCAAGCCATTTCCGCCGTGCGCACCATCCGGGCAGAGTTGAACATTCCGCCCTCGCACAAACTGGCCGCCACCATACGCCCGGCCGACGAAGGCGCAAAGGCAACCCTGTCCGCGCACGGGCCTGTCATCACCCTGCTGGCCCGTCTGTCAGAGCTTGTGCTTGATGCCGGGGCCGAAGCGCCCAAAGCCTCTGCCAGCCAGGTGGCCTGCGGTAATGAAATCATCGTGCCCCTTTCCGGCGCGGTGGATTTGAAGGCCGAGGTGGCCCGTCTTGAAAAGGAACTTGCCAAGCTCGACAAGGAACACGCCATGCTCGCTGGCAAGCTCAAAAACGAGCAGTATGTGAGCAGGGCCCCGGCCGAGGTGGTGGAAAAAGACCGCCTGCGCGTTACCGAGCTTGAAGACGCCAGAGAAAAACTGACCAGCCTGAAAGATCGCTTTCTTTCTTCCCTCTAGGAGCCACACATGAAAGTTTACCTCATCGGCGCAGGCCCCGGCGACCCCGGCCTGATCACCGTCAAGGGAAGGGCCATTCTCGAAAGGGCTGATGTTGTCGTGTACGACTACCTTGCCAACGACGCCCTTCTGGCCTCGGTGCGCAAGGATGCCGAACTCATATACGCGGGCAAGAAGGGGGGCGACCACACCCTGCCCCAGCACGAAATAAACGCCCTCATCATAGAAAAGGCCAGGGAAGGCAAGGTGGTGGCCCGCCTGAAAGGGGGCGACCCCTATATGTTCGGGCGCGGCGGCGAAGAGGCCGAGGAACTGGTAGAGGCGGGCATTCCTTTTGAAGAGGTTCCCGGCATTACCAGCGCCATTGCCGGCCCGGCCTATGCGGGCATACCCCTGACCCACCGGGCCTTTACCTCAAGTGTGTGCTTTGCCACCGGGCACGAAGACCCCACCAAGCCCGAATCGGCCCATAACTGGCAATCCCTTGCAGGGTGCGGAACCCTGGTTTTTTACATGGGCATGAAAAACCTGCCCCGCATTGCCGAAAGCCTGATACAAGCGGGCAAGCCCGCTGACACGCCTGCGGCCCTTGTCAACTGGGGCACCACAGACAGGCACCGCAGCCTTGCCGGAACCCTTGAGACCCTTCCCGCCCTCGCCAAAGAGCACGCCTTTGCCGCGCCAAGCCTCATTGTCATTGGCGAGGTGGTTTCCCTGCGCGATACCCTGAACTGGTTTGAAAAGCAGCCCCTGTTCGGCAAAACCGTGGTGGTCACACGGGCCCGCGAGCAGGCCAGTGAAAGCGTGGAACTTCTGCGCCAGATGGGCGCGGCGGTTCTCCAGTTTCCCACCATCGACATTGCGCCCTTGCAGGACTATTCCGCCGTGCAGGCCGAAATTGCCCGGCTTGACGCCTACCAGTGGGTCATTTTTACCTCGGTGAACGGGGTGCGCCACTTCTGGCAGCAGCTTGCCCTGGCGGGCAAGGATTCCCGCGCTCTCGGCCACTGCAAGGTTGCCGCCATCGGCCCGGCCACAGCCAGAGAGCTTGAGGGCAAGGGTATTCTGCCCGACTTTGTACCGGAAAAATATGTGGCCGAAGAGGTGGCCTCCGGCCTCGTGGCCCTGGGCATTTCCGGCAAGAAGGTACTGCTTCCGCGTGCGCTGGTGGCCCGCGATATACTGCCCCAGGTGCTGCTTGAGGCTGACGCCGGGGTGCATGTGCTGCCCGTGTACGAAACACGGCCCTGCGAAAAGGAAAAGGATGCGGTGCTGAAAGCCCTTGCCGAAAAGCGCATAGACTTCATCACCTTTGGCTCTTCTTCCACGGTAACCAACTTCCTCTCGCTCATTCCGGCCGAAACCCTGCGCCAGCACCCCGAAGCGCGGCTGGCCTGCATTGGCCCGGTTACCCGCAAAACCCTTGAGCAGGCAGGGCTTGAATGTCATATCCAGCCGGAAGAATACACCATTCCGGCCCTTGCGAAGGCGCTTGTAAAGGGATAACCCCCACCGGATAGTGCATGTTCTCTTTGGCGCGTTCCCTTTCCTCACGCTGGCACGGCAAAAACGGCTACCGTGAAATACTGAATGTCGGCCTGCCCCTGGCGGCAGGCCTCTTCTCCACTACCCTGATGATGTTTACGGACAGGCTTTTTCTGAGCCACTACTCCGTGGACGCCATTGCCGCCGCCGTTCCCGCGGCCCTTGCCAACAACAGCATCCTTTTCGGATTTGTCGGCATGGTGAGCTACGCCACGGTGTTCATTGCCCAGTATATCGGTTCCGGGGCCGAGGAACGGGTTGGCCCGGCCCTGTGGCAGGGCGTGTGGCTGGCCCTGTGCTGCGGCATTCTCATGGCTCTGCTCGCCTTTGCCGCCGAGCCGCTCTTTACCTTTGCCGGGCACGACCCCCATGTGCAGGAACTGGAAGTGCTCTATTTCACCATTCTCTGCCTCGGCAGCGTCATGTGCCTTCTCACGGCCGCCCTGAGCTGTTTTTTCACAGGCCGGGGCCAAACCCGGCCCGTGCTCATGGCCGATCTGGTTTCCGCCATGGTCAAAATTCCCTGCGACTACCTGCTCATTTTCGGCGTTCCGGGTCTCATTCCCTCCCTGGGCATTGCCGGGGCCGCCATCTCCACCGTCATTGCCTGGACGGTGAGCGCCGTGATTCTCGCGGCCCTGATCTTCAACGAAAAATTTGAAAAGCAGTACAAAATTTTCAGCGGCTGGCGCTTTCACTGGCCCACCTTCACCCGCCTGCTTCGCTTTGGCGCGCCCAGCGGTCTGAACCTCTTCATGGATATTGTGGCTTTTTTCTGGTTCAGCCTTGTTGTCGGCGGGCTTGGCAAGGTGGCCCTTGCCTCCACCAATATCGCCTTTTCCATCAACCACATCATTTTCACCCCGGCCCTCGGCTTCAACTTCGCCGTGGCCAGCCTCGCAGGCCGCGCCATGGGCGCGGGAAAACCCCTTGAGGCCGAAGAACTGACAAAAAACAGCCTGCACATCGCGTTCTTTTACATGGCGCCCGTGGCAAGTCTTATCGCCCTGTTCTCAGGCCCGATCATGGACCTCTTCGCCCCCGGCGACATCTCTGCCGCCGAATTCGCCCCTGTGCGCGAAACCGGCGTCTTCCTGCTCTATTATATCGCCTGCTACTCCTTTGTGGACGCCGGAAACGTCATCTTCTTCGGCGCGCTCAAGGGCGTGGGCGATACCCCCGGCATTTTTCGCCTTCTGCTCACCGGCCTCGTCTTCTTCCTTGTGCTGCCCATTTCCCTCATCAATGCCTTCTCCCTCCAGAGTGTGCATTCCTACTGGATTGTACTGACCGTGTACATCTTCTTCCTGGCCTTTGCCGCCATGCGCCGCTTCTACCGCCGCAAATGGCATACCATTCGCGTGGTGGAAACCGCGAAGCCTGTGGAGTAGGGGGAGAGGGGAGAGGGACAAAGTTCAAAGGGGCAGCGCCCCTTTGAACTTTGTCCCTCCAGGGGAAGTGCTTTTACAAGGCCAGAGTGCTGATGCGCTGAAGGGCTTCCACGGTTTTTTCGGGCGAGCCGAAGCCTGTGAGTCTGAAGTAGCCTTCGCCGCTGGGGCCGAAGCCCGAGCCGGGGGTGCCGACCACTTCGGCCTTGTTGAGCAGCAGGTCGAAGAATCCCCAGGAGGTCATGCCCTTGGGAATGCGCACCCACACATAGGGTGAATCAACCCCGCCCACGACGGAGAGGCCGAGTGATGTGAAGCCTTCGCGTATGAGGCGGGCGTTTTTCATGTAAATGTCGATGACCCCGGCCACCTCGCGCGCGCCTTCGGGCAGAAGCGCGGCTTCGGCGGCCCGTTGCACGATGTAGGGGCAGCCATTGTACTTGGTGCAGGTGCGCCTGTTCCAGAGGGCGCGAAGGGAAACGCGTTCGCCGTCCGGGCCTTTGCCGGTAACGGTTTCGGGCACCACCACATAGCCGCAGCGCAGGCCTGTGAAGCCCGCGTGTTTGGAATAGCTGCGAAATTCCACGGCCACCTCGCGCGCGCCTTCAATTTCGTAGATGCTGCGTGGAATGCCGGGGGTGGAGATATAGGCTTCGTAGGCGGCGTCAAAGAGGATGACGCAGTCGTTTTCGCGGGCGTAGTTCACCCACACGGCAAGCTGCTCTTTGGTGAGCACGGTTCCGGTGGGGTTGTTGGGGTAGCAGAGATAGATGAGATCGGGCCGTTCTGCGGGAAGGGCCGGGACAAAGTTGTTTTCCGCAGTGCAGGGCAGGTAGATGAGCCTGCTGAACTTTCCGGCTTCCGGCCCGCTCTTTTGGTACGAGCCTGCCCGGCCAGCCATCACGTTGGAATCGCAGTACACGGGGTAGACGGGGTCGGTGATGGCAATGCGGCAGTCATGGGAAAAGAGTTCCTGAAAGTTGCCTATGTCGCACTTGGCCCCGTCGCTGACAAAGATGTCTTCGGGGGTGATGCCGAGGCCGTCAAAGCAGGTTTCGGCAATGAGGTTGCGCAGAAAGTCATAGCCCTGTTCCGGGCCGTAGCCGCGAAAGCCCTGGGCATACGCCTGTTCTTCGGTGGCCTTGTTCAGGGCGGTTATAACGGCAGGCGCAAGGGGTTGGGTAACATCGCCGATACCCAGACGCACAAGGGCGTTTTGGGGGTGCTGTCCGACGTATTCCTTAACCTTTCTGGCTATTTCAGAGAAGAGATAGCTTCCCGGCAGTTCGAGATAATGGGCGTTGATTGTTGCCATAGTGGGCTCCGTATGGTTGCATAAATTATCTGAGGAAGGCTGAGTAACGTGATATCGATCTAAGGCAATGTAACTTTGAAACGCGGCACTCGGAGTTGGCGGCGAAAATGAATTTCGCCTACTCCTCGTTTGCGCGGACGAGGCTCACGCCATCGTCCGTTAGAGCATTTTCAAAGTGAAAAAGCTCTAAATGTCGGGTACAATGTATTGCCCGGAAAAAACAAAGGCCGCGTCCCCGGTTTTGAATATGGCGCCGTCATCGGCCCAGAATATGTCAAGGTCGCCGCCGAGCAGGGAAATGGTGGCCTTTCTGCCCGTGCGGTTGTTCAGGGCGCAGGCCACCAGGGTGGCGCAGGCGCCGGTGCCGCAGGCCAGGGTTTCGCCTGCGCCGCGTTCCCACACGCGCATACGAACACGGGAATCGCTCAAGACTTGCACGAATTCCGTGTTGGTGCGGCGCGGGAAAAGCGGGTGATGTTCAAATTCCGGCCCGATTTGGGGCAGGTCAAGGGCGTCCACATCATCCACCTCAATGACGAGGTGGGGGTTGCCCATGGAAACGGCGGTGCCGCGCCAGGTTTTTCCGGCAGCGGTAAGTTCCTGGTTGATGAAACTCTCGCCGCCGCAGGTCATGGGAATGTCGGCAGGGGTGAGCACGGGCTTGCCCATGTCCACGCGCACTTTGTCTACCATTCTGTTTTGGGAATGGATGTGCAGGGTGCGAACCCCGGCAAGGGTTTCAAGGGTGATGCTGTTTTTTTCTGAAAAGCCGCGTTCATACAGGTACTTGCCCACGCAACGGCTGGCGTTGCCGCACATTTCGGCTTCCGACCCGTCGGCATTGAAGACGCGCATGCGAAAATCCGCCACATGCGAGACGCCGATGAGCACAAGACCGTCGCCGCCCACGCCGAAATGCCGGTTGCTGATGGCAATGGCCATTTCCCTGGCGTTTGCCAGGGGCTTGTCAAATTCTTCCACATAAATGTAATCGTTTCCGGTTCCCTGCATCTTGGTGAAGGGGAGCATTGTCGCCATGGTGTTCCAACCTTTGTTGTCGCAGACCTGCCTGCGCTGTGCAGCCCAGGCCGCGAGAGCGTTATCTTTCGTAAAAAATGTCCTTCCGCCGACTATGGCGCGGGAGGAAATGGTGTTCTCTGGCAAGGCGAAAAGATTGTTGTGACGGGAGTATACGCTTCTGGTATTCGCCCGGAAGAAAAAAACTTTTCAACGCCGCCAGAGAACACAAGGCACCCCGTGCCCTAATGCTGCCAGAGAAGTTCATTATACTTGGGCAGAGGCCAGGTCTCGTCCGAAACCAGTTCCTCAAGGGCGTCGCCATGAATACGGCATTCGTTCATGGCCGGTATAATGGTGTCGCGAACGGCCTGCCCCCTGGCGGCGGTTTTCCGTATGTCTTTAAGGGCGGCGATTTTCGCGGCCAGGGTATTCAGTGCGGTGAAAAGCGCGGCAATGTGCCCGCGTATTCTCAAATAATAGTCTTCTTCCGGTATCTGTCCGGGTTCAGCGACCTCCCGAATCTGCACAAGGGTGTCGCCCACCTCTTTCAACCATGAAAGAGCAACGGGAAGGATAACGGTTCTGCCCATGGAAAGGGTGAGTTTCGCTTCCACCATGACCGACTTGATGTAGGCTTCGAGCAGAATTTCCTGCCGGGCCAGCAGTTCCCTTTCGTTCAGGGTGCCGTGGCGCATGAAGGCGTCCATGACGTTTTTGTCGGAGTAGGCGAATATGGCGCTTACCGAATCTCTGTTGTTGGGCAGCTTGCGGCGTGCGGCTTCCATCTGCCACTCGGCGGAATAGCCGTTGCCGTTGAAGACCACGGGCATATGTTCCCTGTACAGCCTGACCAGCAGTTTCTGCACGGCTCTGTTGATGGACTTGCCCTTGGCAACAGCGGCCTCAAGTTCGGTGGCAATGTCGTCCAGGGCGTTGCTCACCGCCACGTTGATGCAGATATTTGCCGGGGCAACAGACATGGAAGCGCCCACGGCCCGGAATTCAAACTTGTTGCCGGTAAAGGCAAAGGGGCTTGTGCGGTTGCGGTCGGAAAAGTCCCTTGGCAGGGGGGGCAGGGTGGATACGCCGATTTCAATGCTGCCGCCCTTCCAGCCCATGCCCGAGGGCGCGCCGGAAATAACGCTTTCGATAAGGGCGGAAAGCTGGCTGCCGAGAAAGACCGAAAGAATGGCGGGCGGGGCCTCGTTCGCGCCAAGGCGGTGGTCGTTGCCCGCACCCACGGTGGCAAGGCGCAGAACATTGGCGTGCAGGTGTACGGCCCGCAGCACGGCAGCCAGAAAAACGAGGAATTGGGCGTTTTCGTGCGGGGTATGCCCAGGGTCCAGCAGGTTGTTGCCCTCTGAATCGCAGAGCGACCAGTTGTTGTGCTTGCCCGAGCCATTCACCCCGGCAAAGGGCTTTTCATGGAGCAGGCAGGCGAAATTGTGTTTTTCCGCCACAATGCGCAGTATTTCCATCACAAGCATATTGTGGTCGGTGGCCAGGTTCGCGGCTTCGTACAGGGGGGCAAGCTCAAACTGGCCGGGCGCGGCCTCGTTGTGCCGGGTATGGGCGGGCACGCCAAGGCGCAGCAGGCGTTCTTCCACCTCGGCCATGAAGGCCAGCACCCTCTGGGAAATGGCCCCGAAATAGTGGTCTTCCATTTCCTGGCCCTTGACCGGGGCGGCCCCGTACACGGTGCGGCCTGCAAGCTGAAGGTCGGTGCGCAGCTTGAAGTAGCGGCGGTCTACCAGAAAGTATTCCTGCTCGGCCCCGACCATGGCGCTGACCCGACTGGCCTTCTCATTGCCGAAGAGGCGCAGAATACGCAGGGACTGCTCGGAAAGGGAATCAAGGGAACGCAGAAGCGGGGTTTTGCGGTCAAGGGATTCGCCCGTGTAGGAAAGGAACACGGTGGGGATATACAGGGTTTTGCTGCTGGCGTTTTCAATGAGAAAGGCCGGGCTGGTGGGGTCCCATTCGGTATAGCCGCGCGCCTCGAAGGTGGAACGGATGCCGCCCGAGGGGAAGGAAGAGGCGTCCGGCTCGCCCTTGATCAGCATTTTGCCGGAAAATTCATTGATGATATGCCCGCCGGTGGAGGGGGAGAGAAAGGCGTCGTGCTTTTCCGCCGTAAGCCCGGTCATGGGTTGAAACCAGTGGGTGTAGTGGGTGGCCCCCCGCTCGATGGCCCAGTCTTTCATGGTGCTGGCAATGACATCGGCGTCAGAGGCGTTCAGGCTCTCATGCGAGGCCATGGCGTTTTCCAGCCGCTTGAACACCGTGCGGGGCAGGCGTTCGTGCATGACCTTCATGCTGAACACGTCTGTAGCGAACAGTTCCGAGGGAACAGACTTGCCCGCTGGAGGGCAGGTGTAATTATCCTTTGCAACGGCTACCCTGGCAGCATTCCGTGGCGTAAATGGCATGATGGTGCTCCTTGCGGCGCGTCAGGTGGCGAGAGGCGCCGAACCGTGGCTAGTGTATACATTTTTGTAGGAAACAAGCATAATACGCTTTTAACAATACGGAATATAAAAATAAAAAAAATTCTAGCCAAGAAAACCAAGAGGCAGTATAGTACGGGCCATACTTGCTTTACAACATTTTCGTAGGTTTTTCTGAGCTGAACTGCAAAAATGTATTTTCTGTGAATTTCTGGGCCTGGCCGTGGGCTCTGCGTTTTTTCTGCGGATTTGTTGCGCAGGGGCAGGGTGCCCGGCAGGCGAGATCTGCAGAAAGAGTAGTTGTGCCAAAAAAATTGACTGTAGGCAACAGGAGTCTTTCCGGGGCCGTTGGCCAGGGTGAATCGAAGACTCCGGGAGTTGTCAAACAGAGAGTAGTGGTCGCGTTGTCGTGTTTTCTGTCAAGCCGGACTTTAGCGAAATGGCGAGGGGTAAATGAAAGATTCACAGGCTCTTTTGATGCTTGATGATGGAACGTGTTTTGAAGGTACGGCCCGAGGGGCATGCCAGGAAGCCTTTGGCGAATTCATTTTCACAACCAGCATGGCCGGTTATCAGGAATTTTTGACCGACCCTGCCCTTGCCGGGCAGATTGTGGTGTTCACCTCGGCCCATATGGGCAATTACGGGATGACGGCGGAAGATGACGAGGCGGCCTCGGTGATGGCCGCCGGGGCGGTTTTTCATGACCTCTTCATTCCGGACAGCGAGGTCTTTCCCCACTGGCGGGCGGTGGAATCTCTTGACCAGCGGCTGAAAAGAGAGGGTGTCACCGCCATTTCGGGGGTGGACACGCGTTCTCTTGCCGCCCATTTGCGCGAGCATGGGGCAAGAAACGGCATTATCAGCGCCCTTGACCCTGACAGGGCCTCGCTTTTGCGGCGCGCCCGCGAATTGTCGCCCATGGCCGGGCTTGATCTTGTTTCCCGCGTGACCTGCCGGGAGCAGTACCAGCCGGAAAAGCCCGTTGCCAAACCCAATGACGGCAAGGAACTTTCCGTTGCCGTGCTTGACCTTGGCGTGAAAAGCTCCTTCCTGCGCCGTATGCAGGGCCTTGGCATGCGCGTGACCGTATGGCCCGCCACAACCAGAGCCGAAGACATTCTCGCCACCGGGCCGGACGGGGTTTTCCTTTCCAGCGGCCCCGGCGACCCGGAACCCTGCCATTACGCCATTGCCTGCGTCAAAAAGCTGCTCGGAGCGGCCCCCATTTTCGGCATCTGCCTTGGCGGGCAGATTCTGGCCCTGGCCCTTGGGGCCAAAACCTTCAAGATGAAGAACGGCCACCGCAGCAGCAACCACCCCGTTGCGGACATTCAGAGCGGCAATGTGTGGATAACCAGCCAGAACCACGGCTTTTGCATTGATGCGCAAAGTCTGCCGGGAACCATGCGGCCCACCCGATGGAATGCGAACGACCAGACCCTGGCCGGGTTTGAGTGCACTGATCTGCCCGCCTTTGCCGTGCAGTTTCACCCTGAAACGGGCCTTGGCGCGGTGGATGGAACCGGTGTTTTCGAGCATTTTCACACAATGATGGTTGATTTCCGCAACAAAAAATAACTCGGTATGGGCGCGAAGGCCGGCNATNCTGNCCGGCCCCTCCCACTGCGGCGCATGGATAACAACGGGTTGTGCGCTGCCACACGACCGCACTATAAGGAAAAGAAAAGGAATGCCGAAACGTAGCGAATTAAAAACGATTATGGTACTCGGTTCCGGCCCCATTGTCATAGGTCAGGCCTGCGAGTTTGACTATTCCGGCACCCAGGGCTGCAAGGCCCTGAAAGAAGAAGGCTGCCGCATCATCCTTTTGAACTCGAACCCGGCCACGGTCATGACCGACCCCGGCTTCAGCGACCGCACCTACATGGAGCCCATGACCGTTTCCATTGCCTCGGAAATTATCCGGCGGGAAAGGCCGGACGCGCTTCTGCCCAGCCTTGGCGGGCAGACAGCCCTGAACCTGGCCATGGAACTGTACAAGTCGGGCATACTCGACGAATGCAATGTCGAGATGATTGGCGTGCGCCCCGACGCCATTGAACGGGCCGAAAGCCGCGACGCCTTTCGTACCACCATGCAGGAAATCGGCCTTGACCTGCCCAGGAGCGGACTGGCCCATACGGTTGACGAGGCCCTGGAAATTGTCAAGGAAACAGGTTTTCCGGCCATTGTCCGGCCCTCGTACACCCTTGGAGGCACGGGCGGCGGCATAGCCTTCAACCTTATCGAATTCCGCGAAATTGCCCGACTGGGCATAGAAGCCTCGCCCATTCATCAGGTGCTGGTTGAAGAATCGGTACTCGGCTGGAAGGAGATGGAGCTTGAGGTCATGCGCGACAAGGCCGACAACGCCATTGTCATCTGCGGCATTGAAAACATGGACCCCATGGGTGTGCATACGGGCGACTCTGTCACCATTGCGCCCATCCAGACCCTTACGCGCATTGAATACAAGGCCATGTGCGACGAGGCCATGGCGGTTGTGCGGGCCATAGGGGTGGACACGGGCGGGTGCAACCTCCAGTTTGCCATAGACCCGGTAACGGGCCGCAGGGTGGTCATTGAAATGAACCCCCGGGTGTCGCGTTCTTCCGCCCTGGCCTCCAAGGCAACGGGCTTTCCCATTGCCCGCGTGGCCGCGAAGCTGGCCCTTGGCTATACCTTTGACGAACTGAAAAACGACATGACCGGCACCACGGCCTGCTTCGAGCCTTCGGTAGACTACTGCGTGGTCAAGGTTCCCCGCTTCAATTTTGAAAAGTTCGCCGGTTCCTCCACCGTACTCGGCCTGCAAATGCACTCCGTGGGCGAAACCATGTCCCTTGGCGGCAACTTCCGCGAGGCCCTGCAAAAAGCGTTGCGCGGTCTTGAAATAGGCCTTTCGGGCCTTGAGAGCGCCGCCAGTATTGTCAAGGATACGGCGGCAAAAGCCGAGCGCATTGCCACCCTCAAAAACAGCCTGCACATTGCCGGGCCAGAGCGGGTGCTTGAAATACGCGAGGCCATAGAGCTTGGCATTCCCATTTCGGAAGTGTACGCCATCACCGGTATGGACCCCTGGTTCCTCATGCAGATCAAGCAGATTCTCGATACGGAACAAGAGATTGCCGATGATTTCGCCCCGGCCCTTGCCGCAGCGGATCGTTCGCCCGTGCCTCTTGAGGGCGAACCAGCGGAAAAGCTGAAGCGCCAGTGGCGGCACATCAAGGCCCAGGGCTTCAGCGACAGGCAGATCGCCCGCATTGCCGGGGCCGCCTTTCCCGAGCGGGGCTTTACCGAAGAACGCATACGCACCCTGCGCCTTGCCGCCGGGGTGAGGCCGTTTTTCCGTACGGTGGACACCTGCGCCGGAGAATTCCGCTCCTCAACCCCGTATTTTTACTCCACCTATGACGCGGCTCAGGAAGACCTGGCCTACACCGCCCACCTTGAATCCATGCGGCAGCGCACAGCACCCGAAGCCTTTGGCAAAAAACTGCCGAAAAAGGTCATCATTCTCGGCGGCGGGCCAAACCGCATCGGCCAGGGCGTGGAATTCGACTACTGCTGCGTGCAGGCCGCCTTTGCCCTGCGCAAGCTCGGGGCGGTTTCCATCATGGTCAATTCCAACCCCGAAACGGTTTCCACAGACTACGATACGGCAGACACCCTGTATTTCGAACCCCTCACCACCGAAGATATTCTCGCCGTTTGCGAAAACGAGCAGCCCGACGGCGTTATCGTGCAGTTTGGCGGGCAAACGCCCCTGAACCTGGCCTCTTCCCTGCAAAAGGCCGGGGTGCCCATTCTCGGTACCCAGCCGCGCGGCATTGCCCTTGCCGAAGACCGCGAAGCCTTTTCTGCCCTGGTCAGCGAGCTTGGCATTCCGCAGCCGCCTTCGGGCATGGCCTACAACGAGGAAACCGCCTGCCGCATTGCCAAGGAAATAGGCTACCCCGTGATGGTGCGGCCTTCCTTTGTGCTCGGGGGCAGGGCCATGTGCATCATTCACAGCGAAGCGGCCCTGCGCGACTATATCTGCGGAAGAACCACCGGCCAGAGCCTGGACCCCAATTCGCCCATTCTGGTGGACAAGTTCCTTGAAGACGCCATTGAATGCGATGTGGATGCCGTGGTTGACGGCAACAGGGTAACCATTGCCGCCATCATGGAGCATATCGAGCAGGCGGGCATTCACTCGGGCGATTCGTGCTGTTCCATTCCCCACCACACCCTCTGGCAGGACGCCATTGACACCATAAGGGACTACACCTGCAAGCTCGGCCTTGCCCTTGGCACCGTGGGCCTTCTGAACGTGCAGTATGCCATTCGCGGCACCACGGTCTATGTTATCGAGGCCAACCCCAGGGCCTCGCGTACCGTGCCCTTTGTTTCCAAGGCCGCCGGACTTTCCGTGGCCGGGGTGGCCACGGGCGTTATGGCCGGGCTGTCGGTTGAAGACATGCGGTTCACGGAAGAACCGAAACTGAACTACCATTCCGTGAAGGAAGCGGTGTTCCCCTTTGCCCGTTTTCCGGGTGCGGAAATTGGCCTTGGCCCGGAAATGCGCTCGACTGGCGAGGTTATGGGCATAGACCGCAGCTTCGGCATGGCCTTTTTGAAGTCGCAGGCCGCTGTGGGCACGCCCATTCCCTACAAGGGGAATGTGGTGCTTTCGGTCACCGACCGGGACAAGGAAGCCCTTGTGCCCCTGGCCCGCCGCCTTTCGGATTTGGCCTTCACCCTTTACGCCACGCCCGGCACCCGCGACGTGCTGACGGCAAACGGCATTCCCGTGGAACTGGTGGTGAAAATAGGCCCGGAAAGGCCCCACCTTATCGACTTCATGCGCAACGGCGAAGCCCAGATGATTGTCAACACCGTGAGCGGCCCGACCTCTGCCCGCGATGCCACGGTCATACGGGCGGAAGCGCTGGCTCGGGGCGTAACCCTGCTTACCACCATCGCGGCCCTGCGCGCCGCTGTGGAAGGGCTTGAGGCCCGCAAAACGGAAACCCGCAGTGTCGCGCCATTACAGGATTACTACGCAGGGGTTGTTGAAGGAAAACCTTTGACAAAACAGGCATAAACCAGTCTGAACCATACCGGGTCGGGGTGCTGGCGGAACAGGGTTTCGCCAGCACCCCCAAGGCGTTTTCAAAAGATGCCGCAAAAGTAATTTTCAAGCGGCTTGCCATTGTGATACTGATACCGTAACGGTGTTGCCCCCTGCCATTGTTTTGCATGGGGCGTGAACAGGGCAGGCGCCGAAAGGCCGCAAGGGCCGGGAAGGGGCGCTGCCAGGGGAGTGGGATACATGGAAGATCACGCGCGTGATGCCTGTGGTGTTGTGGGAATTTACGAGGCCCCCGGCAATGCGGCCTCTCTTGCCTTTCTGGGGTTGCACGCCTTGCAGCACCGGGGCCAGGAATCTGCGGGAATAGTCACCCAGTGCGACGGGCGGCTGCGCAGCCACAAGGGTATGGGTCTGGTTGCCAACGTCTTTGCCGAGGCGGAAAGCCGCAACCTGCCGGGAAGAACGGCCATCGGGCATGTGCGGTATTCCACTGCCGGGGAAAGTTCCTTCATCAACGCCCAGCCGCTCATGGCCCGCTACATGCACCACCATGTCGCCCTGGCGCATAACGGCAACCTTTCCTGTGGAGAGACCCTGCGCGCCCGACTGGTGGAGCAGGGAGCGCTTTTCCAGACCACAACCGACAGCGAACTCATTCTGCACATGCTGGCCCAGAACCAGGCCCATTCGGACGAAGAAATCGGCCAGGTGCTTGAAGCTGCTGGCGCGGCCTTTGCCATTGTCATGCTTTTTGACGACAAGCGCCTTGTGGCGGCCCGCGACCCGTGGGGTTTTCGCCCCCTTTCCCTTGGCAGGCTGGACACGGGCTATGTGGTGGCCTCTGAAAGTTCGGCCTTTGACCAGATTGGCGCGCGCTTCGAGCGCGACATTCTTCCCGGCGAAATGCTGGTATTCAAAGACGGCGTATGCCGCTCCCTCATCTTTGCCAAAGAGCCGAAACCCCTGACCCAATGCCTGCTGGAACTCATCTATTTTTCTCGCCCCGATTCGGTTGTGTTCGGCCATAGCCCGCATATTTTCCGCCAGGAGAGCGGGGCCATGCTCGCCCGTGAACATCCGGCCGATGTGGACATCGTTGTCGCCATACCCGATTCGGGCATGTCGGCAGCCATGGGCTTTGCCGAAGAAATGGGCGTGCGCTTTGAGCGCGGGCTGATACGCAACCACTATGTGGGCCGCAGCTTCATCGCGCCAGGGCCCGAGGCGCGGGCTACTGCCGTGCGCATGAAGCACAATATTGTGCGCGATGTGGTGCGCGGCAAGCGCGTGGCCCTGGTGGACGATTCCCTCATACGGGGCACGACCACCAATTCATTGAACAGGGCCCTGCGCGAAGCCGGGGCAACAGAGGTGCATTTGCGCATTGCCTGCCCGCCCACATGCCACCCCTGTCCTTACGGCATTGATTTTCCCAAACCCGAAGAGCTGCTCGCCTACCACCATTCCGTGGAGCAGATTCGCGGTCTTCTGGGCATGGACAGCCTTGGCTACCTCTCCCTTGAAGGGCTGGTCAGTCTCTTTGGCGAGCAGGCTTCAAACTATTGCACCGCCTGCTGGAGCGGTTCCTACCGGGCCTGAAGCAGGATCACGGCAAAATACCCCATCATACAGTGCTGGAGGACTTTTGCCGTCAGACAAGGAAGGCGAATTATTTGCTGCGGGAGTATACTCTTATGGTATTCGACCAAAGCAATAAATGACGCCTGACGCAGTATCACGGCAAAATACCCCGGCACGACCATGACAGACAACCTTGCCAACATCCCCGACATCCGCAACGAAGTGAAGGAACTGCGCCTTCTTCTCGAGGTATGTCAGGCTCTTGACGAGGGCTTTGAGGTTGGGGACAAGCTCGACACGGCCCTCTCGCTCATGGCAAAGCATACGGGAATGATGCGCGGTTCCCTGTGGCTGGCCGATTCGGCAAACCGCGAGCGCTATGTGCGGGCCTTTTTCGGCAAGGGCAGTGACCAGACCGCGGAAGGCATCATCCAGAAGGTCATTGCCGCCAGAAGCCCGGCTGTGGCGCGCAACGACACGCCTGAGCCGCACATGGCGGGCAAGTCTCGCCCCCTTTCCCTCCAGAAAGACAATATTGTTTTTTTCTGCGTTCCCTTGCTGGTGAATGGACAGGCCGCGGGTGCGCTCACTGCGGACAGGCTCTTTGCCGACTCTGTGTGCCCTGACGAAGATTTGCGTCTATTGCAGGTTATTGCCGCCATTATTGCGCGGGCCGTTCGCCAGAAACGCGAGTTCCGCGAAATGCACACGGCTGTTGTCGAGGAAAACCGCAGGCTGCACGCCCTGCTGCACAGCCGGTTCGACGCGGCCCATCTGGTGGGTCGTTCCGGGTCGATGCAGATGATACTTGAAGAACTTCAGCACGCTACCTCTTCAGAGGCCACGGTATTGATTCGCGGGGAAAGCGGCACGGGCAAGGAACTTATTGCCGGGGTTATTCACGCGAATTCGCCCCGCTCGGGCAAGCCCTTTGTCAGGGTGAACTGCGCGTCCCTGCCCGAGGGCCTGGTGGAAAGCGAGCTTTTCGGGCACGAGGGCCGTATCGAGGCTGCTGGTTTCCGCAAGGGCCGCTTTGAAATAGCCAACAGCGGTACCCTTTTTCTGGATGAGGTGGGCGACCTTCCCCTGCTTGCCCAGGCGAAAGTGCTGCGGGTTTTGCAGGAAAAGGAATTTGAACGGGTGGGCGGGGCGGAAACGCACCGGGTGGATCTTCGCCTGATTGCCGCCAGCAACCGCGACCTTGAGGCTATGGTGGCCAACGGGCTTTTCAGGCAGGACCTGTATCACCACCTGAGTGTCTTCCCGGTGCTGCTGCCCCCCTTGCGGGAACGGAAGGAAGATATTTCCGCGCTGGTGGCGCATTTCATTGACAAATACAGCCGTGAGTCAGGCCGCAGAATCGTTCGTCTGACCACCCGCGCCTCAGGCGCCTTCATGGCCTGGCACTGGCCGGGGAATATCCGCGAACTGGAAAACATGGTCCAGCGCGCTGTCATGCTGTGCGGCAGTGACGGCATCATTGATCTGCACCACCTTCCGGCAAGCCTTCAGGGCGGCAACGGGCCGGAACCTGAGGTGAAAAATCTGGACGAAGCCCTGGCCGCCCTCGAGCGGAGGTTGATTGTCGAGGCTCTTGAAGAGGAACAGGGCAATATGTCGCAGGCCGCGCAGGCTTTGGGCATTACCGAGCGTATCATGGGCCTGCGTATGCGGAAGTATGGTCTGAATTTCCGCCATTTTCGCTAGGGCGTGTCCACACAAAGGTCTTTTTGCCCGCTGGCTGCGTTGCCCTGCACTCACTTGACCACCAGTGAATTGCAGAACATGAACAACAGCCCGTGCCAAGTGAGTGCAGGGCGCCTTGCCAGCGAACAAAAATTCTCTTTGTGTGAACACGCCCGGGGTCGCGGTATGCAACAGGAAACGCGCCAGGGCAGAACGGTTTTGACAGCATTCGCAGGGGACAATCCCTGGCAGCGCAGGCAAATTGCCAATGGAAAAACCAGGAGTATCCAACCCAAGGGAGGAACTATGCAAACCCTTTTCTCCACTCACCCCGGAAAAAGCGGTCGCAGGGCTGCAAGGTTTCCGGTTCTATGCGTTCTTTTTGTTCTTTTTTCCTTCTTTCTCCTGTCTGTATCCGGTTGTTCCTCTGCCCCTGTCAGAAGGGCTCCACCCCAGGGGCCGCTCATGCTTTCCGTGCAGCAGGCTGAAGAACGCTTTGGCCCGCCCCACAGTACAATGGTGCAGGGCGACGGCCTGACCCGGCGTACCTGGGTATTCCACAAGGAACACTATACCCCGGAAAAGGAACTGGTCTGGCACCCTCTTTTCTTCAGGGAAAATTTCTACTCCGACAGGGTCATCATCAAGCCCGAAAAGCTGGAGCGGTTTTACTGCGTTTACAACCTGTATACCAACAGCGAAGATGTTCTGGTCTCCTCTTCCTGGGACGGCAATTTCTGCGAAGCCGTGGTGCAGAACAATCTGTTCCGCAGGAATGTGAACGGGTTGCCTTAACCCACAGTGGGCTAGGGGCTGTTCACACAACAAGCACCCTTGTGTGAACAGCCCCTGCGCACTTGAGCGGGCCTGTCTATTTTGTCGCCTTTTGCCGTACCGTCCGGGGCTGTTCCGGGCTTGGGGCGGGAACCTGGGGCTGCGGCTGCGCCTGCCGTTCCACAAAGGCCCTGATAAAATTTTCGGCGGCCTTTTCCGCCTTGTCTATTTCCTCGGGCTTCAGCTTTGCCTTCAGCCCGTCAAGAATTTCTTGCAGGTCGTTGCCCTGCAAGCCGCCCTTCTGGCCGATGAGAAACCAGCGCAGGGCGCCGGCAGGGTCGGCCTTTTGCCCCAAACCGTCTTTCAGCATGATAGCGTAGTTTTTGACGCCTTCAAGGTTGCCCTGCTCGGCGCTTTTCAGGAACAGGGCCTTTGCCCTGGCGAAGTCTTGTTTCTGTCCGAAAAGGCCCTGAAAGAAGATGAAGCCAAGCTCGTTGCTAGCGAGGAAGTTGTTGTTGTCCGATGCTTTCTGCAAAAGTTCAAGGCCCTTGGCAATGTCTTTCGGCACCCCGCGCCCGGTCAGAAGCATGGAGGCCATTTTGTGCTGGGCCAGGGGGTTGTTCATGCTGACAGCCACTTCATAGGCCTTGACCGCCTTTTCCATGTCCACGGCTGTGCCCATGCCCACCTCGTGGCAGTGCCCAAGGCGCAGGTAGCCTTCGGCATCGCCCGAAAAGGCGGCCTTCTGGCTCCATTCAAGCACCTTGGAATAGTTTTGCTGCACCCCCATACCCTGCTGGTAAATATTGGCCACCATCAGCATGGCCCTGGGGTCGCCCTGCTCTGCCTGCACAAGCATGGCAGCCAGAAACTGCTCTGTCGTAACGCTTTTCTGGGTGGCATTCTGGGCCGGAGGGGGGGCGGTTTCCGCAGCGTTTCCAGGGGTGGCGGGCAGAAGGAGACAAAGGAAAAGAGACAGAAGAAGGGTACGCATGGGGGATCCTTGTGGGGTTTTGTGCCTGTCATGGAAAGGGCGGCCCAGTACTGAGCGGCCACCGCGCTGATCTTTCTGAACACCCGGTCAGTGCGGTGAAGGGCTGCTGGCCTGAACTGTTGTGAACGGCAAAAGCAACGGTGAACAGCCTGAAAAGATAATATTCAGTGTATAGAGGGGGTATTGTCAAGTCAATACAGAGTCGAAATGGGTGTCGGGGTCTTTTGCCGTCCGCGCCTCCCAAAGACTGCGCCTTCCTTGTCTGAGGGCAACATTCCTCCAACAGCTTCCGACTCACACGAGTCCACCAAGGCGAAATTCAGGGCAACACGCTGGAACATTCAAGGAAAAATCGGTTTTTGGCGGTTCTTTTCTTGCCAAGCCAAGGCTAAATGCTATAGAAGGGCAAAGACAACCGGAATGGAGTGCGCCGGGCAGCCTTGTCTGCCCTCTTCCATGGTTCCACTGTTCCACGTTTTTCCCGGCGCGCACCCCCGGGAACCTGTTCGTCCGAAGGGTTTTTCAGAACGCCGCCCAGCCCTTGCCGGGGAAATTCCCCATGCTCCCCTCAACTCCGCCCAGACTTGCAATACGGTGTTGGGGAACAAGCCCTTCCCTAATGTATGGAAGGAACCCCCTGGGCCGCAGAGAATTCGTCAGTGTTCCCCTGTTGTCAGAAATTTTATGCCACAGGCATGTCCTGCGGCCGTTGATTTTGGATCGGCACAGAGGGTATGACCCCCTGTGCATGCCTGTACTTTTTATATTTTGAGGATACCATGACAGAAAATCAAGGCTCCCTGAGCCCTTCCGAACTTGCGCCAGCTTCTGCTGACGCAACAATCGATGCTAGTGCCCAAGCCCCTGCAAAAAAAACCGGCGGCAGGACGAAAAAACCGGCAACAGCCCCCAAGAGGGGCAGACCAGCTACAAAAACGGCCAACACCCCGGAAAATCGCCCAGAAAAAGAGGCCCGGTCAAAAAAAGACCAGCAGACCGAAGCCGCAACCCCGCCAGTTGAAAAGGCCCCGGCCAAAAAAACCGCTCCAAAGGCCACAAAGCCCGGAAGCAGGGCAAAAGCCACCCCCTCATCCCTTCCCCANCCCGGCCCCGAATCGCAGGAAGCCCGCTCCGCTGCCAAAAAAACGCCCACTGCCAGTAAAAGCACCCGCACAGTCGCCAAAAAAGGCGCGGCAAGCGCCGAAAGCCCTGCCAAAGCCCCCCGCACCGGAAAAAATGCGGACGGGGGCCTGACCCAGGAGAAACCCGCCCGTGCCTCGACCGCGAAATCAACGGAAAAAGCTTCCGGCAAAGGAACGGAAAAATCCCCCGGCAGACGGGGCCGCCCAAGGGCGGTAAAGGCCCCGGAACAGACCCCGGAACAGATCGGTGCAACCCCTTCCCCCATGAAGGCTGCCGCGCCTGAAGTTTCGCCAGCGGAACTTCTTGCCACAGATTCCGAAAAAATCTCCCAGGCCGCTCCGGTCGAGGCATCGGAACAGCCTGTTGCCGAGGCTTCTGCCGACAAAAAAGCCGACCAGCCCGAAGGCAAGCCCCGGGGCAACAGACGGGGCCGTGGTACGGCCAGAGGGTCTGCCCGCGGCAGCAAGGCTGCGGCAAAGGCTGAGGCGGATGAGGCCGGTGCCGGGGCTCCCGATACCCCTGAATCTGCTTCCGATACGGCTGAAATGGCCCAGGACCCTGCCCGGATGACCGAGGCGGCTGCGTCTGAAAAGGACGAGGCGGCAAAGCCGGGGAAAAAGCCTTCGCGCAAACGGGGTGGAAGGTCGAAAAAACCTTCGCTTGAAGCGGGCGAAGCGCCTGGGGCCCAGGAAGATGAAGACGAGGGCGGAGCGGAAACCGCCCTGGTCGACGAAGATGCGGCAGAGCTTCTTGAAACGGGCGAAGAACAGACCCGACCGGGAAAAAAGAGTGCCCCGGCATCCAGGCAGCGGCGCAAGATGTTCGTCAGCGTTCACCCGGAAGAGCAGATAGAGGTTGTTCTTACCGAAGAAGCCATGGTGCAGGAATACTACGTTGAAATGTTGCAGCAGGCAAAGACCAAGGGCAACATTTACAAGGCGGTCATCCACAATATCGACTCCAACCTTCAGGCCGCCTTTGTGAATTATGGGCCGCAGAAAAACGGGTTTTTGCAGATAGACGAGGTCCACCCCGAATATTTCAACACCTCCCATGAACCGACAAGGGGCCGCAAATACCCGCCAATACAGAAGGTTTTGAAGCAGGGACAAGAGCTTCTCGTGCAGGTGGTCAAGGAACCCACAGGAACCAAGGGGGCTTTTCTCACCACCTATCTCTCCCTGCCGGGCCGTTTTCTTGTGCTCACCCCTGGTCGTGAGCAGATTGGCGTTTCGCGCAAGGTGGATGATGATGGCGAGCGTTCCCGACTGCGCGAATTGCTGAACGGCCTGACCCCCGGCCCCGGCCTTGGGGTGATTGTGCGCACGGCAAGCATGGGCACAAGCAAGACAACCCTGCAAAAAGACTTGCAAAACCTGAAAAAAACCTGGAAAGAGGTTCGCGCTCTGGGCACGGAGCAGGCAGCGCCCTCCCTTATCTATCAGGAAATGGATCTGACCACGCGGGCTGTGCGCGATTACCTTACAGAGCAGGTTTCGGAAGTCTGGATAGATGACGAGCCAACAGCCCATGCTGTTGAAGAGCTTGCCAAAAGGCTTTTCCCGCAGAAGAAAAAACTCGTCAACGTCCACAAGGATTCGGGCACGACCCTGTTCGAGCGCTTCAACCTGCAACGCCAGCTTGACCAGATTCACTCCCGCGAGGTGGCCCTGCCCTCGGGCGGCCGCCTTGTCTTTGACCCCACAGAGGCCCTTACGGCCATTGACATAAACTCAGGCCGAAGCGGCGGAAAAACGAACTTTGAAGACATGGCCTACCGCACCAACCTTGAGGCCGCGAAGATGATTCCCCTGCAACTGCGGTTGCGTGATATTGGCGGGCAGGTGGTGGCGGACTTCATTGAAATGCGCGATAAAAACCACTGGCGCGACGTGGAAAAAACCCTGCGCAACGGCATGAAGGTTGACCGCGCCCGGTACGACATCGGGAAAATCGGCCCCTTTGGGATGCTGGAAATGGTACGTCAGAGGCTGGGTTCTTCCGCCATTTCCGTGAGCATGGAAGTATGCCCCCTGTGCAAGGGCACGGGCATTCGCCGCAATGTGGAATGGCAGAGCCAGCAGGCCTTGAAAGATATTCTGCGGAAAATACGGGTGGCCCAGGCCCAGAAGCAGGCAGAGCTGATATTCGAAATAGACCCGCATGTGGCTATTCACCTCTTGAACAACAAGCGGCAAAGGCTTGTTGAAATGGAACAGCAAACCGGGGTGAGGCTTGAGGTGCGCCCGGTCATCCAGTAGAGCCTTCACCGTGTACGCAGGGTGCCGCACAATCGGGCGGTACCCCTGCGTGCAAGGCCGCTTTTATGGCAGGCCGCAGAGCACTATGGGCGCGGGAAAAACGCGCCCTTTCCTATGCGGGAGAGGTCTGGGCATAATGAGGGAGTGGCTATTGTGAATGGGAAGGTGTTGGAGAAATTTTGCCGTCAGGCAAGGAAGGCGAATTTTTTGCTGCGGGAGTGACAATTGTGCAGGACAGCACAATTGGACGTGAGGCGAAGCCTCGCGCGCCGAAGGGGTGAGGCGCAGGACGCGCCGAATCAACTCTTCTCGTACTCGACAAAGGCAAAAAATGAAGCCTGACGCAGCATCACGGCAAAATAGCCCAACACCCAAAATGCCGCGCCCTTGCCTGGAGAACAGCATGTCCGGAAAACCCACGCTTCTTGTCCATATCTGCTGTGGTCCCTGCGCCATTACGGTTCTTGAATGGCTGCTGGACAGGGGCTACGCGCCCACGGGCCTTTTTTTCAACCCGAACATTCACCCTCTGGCGGAATATCTGCGCCGCCGGGAGGGGGCCATTGCCGTAGCCCGGCATTTCGGCATTCCCCTGCTCTGTGCCGACACCCTGCCCGTTGACCAGCAAAAGTACCCCTCCGGGGCCTTCACAACCCTCCTGCCCTCCGGCCCCTTCCCGACCGACCCTGCCCCGGCAGCTTCCATTGCCTCCGGCCCCCCTGTTTCCCGCCCCTCTGGCGAAGCGGCCCTGTACCCGAACGATCGCGGCCTTGACGGGCTGCCGCCCGCCGTGGATCCGGTTCGATGGATGCGCTTCATGCACGGGCGCGAATACGCGCGCTGCACCCTCTGCTGGAGTCTGCGCCTGCACAAGGCCGCGCAACTGGCCGCCGAAAAGGGTTTCTCCGCCTTTACCTCCACCCTTCTGTATTCCCGCTACCAGCGGCATGATCTGCTGCGTGAACAGGGCGAAGCCCTTGCTCTGGCGCAGGGGCTGAAATTTGTGTACCACGACTTCCGGCAATTCTGGCAAAGGGGCATTGACCGCTCGAAGGAAATGGCCCTTTACCGCCAGCAGTATTGCGGCTGCCTGTACAGCGAATACGCCCGTTACAAAAAGCAATGCCTGCGAATCATAGAGCATTTTCAAAGTGATAATGCTCTGACGGACGATGGCGCAAGCCTCGTCCGCGCCAACGAGGAGTAGGCGAAATTCATTTTCGCCGCCAACTCCGAGTGCAGCGTTTCAAAGTTACTCTGCCCAGGCGAGGGCGAATACGGCGTGGAATAAAACCTCGAACAGAAGAGGCCCTGTTTGCCAGTACTGCTACGGCCTGAACGCCTTCACTGCCGGCAATGCTCGGGGCCGGCCATGATTTTGTTTATATTTTTTATTTTATGAACTATAATGAACTCACGCATGTCACTCCAAAGGCTTTCGCGCCGCGAACAAGTCATGTATTCTCAGTTATTTTGGGTGATAGCTTCGCAAAGGAGCCTTTGCTGGCGGTATTCTTCCCATGCCGATGAAGAAAGTTGCTTCCGGGAAAGGTCAAGGTAGAGAGTTTCCCGTTAAAAAAATTTTTATTCAGAATACCATTTTTTTATTTCCGAGTGTTACAGTATGGAAAATAGCTCAACAAGGTTTTTTTCTGCGGGCGGACAGCAACAAACGAAGGCGAGGTTCTGAAATGGCTCAAGGGAATGGTGAATCTGCTCGGCCACATCCGGAACGCGAACAAGTGGCGCACCAGCACAGATTGCTGCAAGTCACCAACGATATAGCTGCGATCCTGCTGCAATCCGTCCCCAGGGAATTTGAGAAAGATCTTTTGCGCTGCATGGAGATGATGGGCCGCGCAGTGGATGCAGACAGGGTATATATTTGGAGAAATCACACTCGTGATGGCAGGCTGCATTGTACGCAGCTCTATGAATGGGCGGTGAATGCCGAACCGCAGCAGGGCAACGAATACACTATCGACATTCCCTATTCGGAAAACATTCCCGGGTGGGAAGAAAAACTTTCGAGTGGCCAATGCATAAACAGCATTGTATCGAATATGACCCAGGCCGAGCAGGAGCAGCTTGGCCCCCAGGGCATTATTTCTATCCTGGTGGTTCCGGTATTCCTCAAGGATCACTTTTGGGGCTTTGTTGGATTTGACGACTGCCACAAGGAACGCGAGTTCTCTGAAAGTGACGAACTCATTCTGCGCTCGGCATCACTGCTCTTTACCAATGCGCTTCTCAGAAACACCATGGTTGAGGACATCCGTACCACGGCAGCGCAGATGCATGCGGTCATTTCAAATTACGGGGGGTTGATCTGGAGCATTGATGGCGACATGATGATCACCCTGTTCAACGGGTTGCTTCTCAAGAAACTCGGCTACGCGCCCAGCGATTTTGAAGGCAAAAGCATTGAGACAGCAAGGGGACGGCACGACGACATTATTGATCGCGTAAGAAAGACCTTCACCGGGGAGGTACAGGATTGGGTCCATGAAATCGGTGGCAAGGCATACCAGCACCACATCACACCGGTATTGGATTTTGAGGGCAAGATTATGTGCGTGGTCGGAAGTTCCATTGATATATCAGAGACCATCCGCCTGCAAAAAGATCTCGAGATCGCGCTTGAGGCGGCTCAGGCAGCCAGCCATGCCAAAGGCCGCTTCCTGTCCAATATGAGCCACGAGATGAGAACCCCCATGAATGCCATCATCGGCATGAGCTCAATCGGCAGAGCCGCCGACACCATTGAGGGCAAGGATTACGCCTTTGACAGGATCGGAGAGGCTTCCACACATCTGCTTGGCGTCATCAATGACATCCTTGACATGTCCAAAATTGAGGCCGAGAAATTCGAGTTGTCCGAGGAGCTCTTCAACTTTGATCAGTTGCTGCACAAAGTTGTGAACGTCATCTCCTTCCGTGCTGACGAGCGTATGCAAAAGCTGAGCACCAAAATCGATAGCAATATCCCGAAGATGCTCATTGGCGACGATCAGCGGCTGACGCAGGTGATCACAAACTTGCTCTCAAACGCGCTCAAATTCACGCCCGAGGGCGGCCAGATCAGGCTTGAAGCGTTTCTGCTGAGCCGCGCGGGGGCCAACTGCACAATTCAGGTAGAGGTCACCGACACCGGCATAGGCATCACCCCGGAGCAGCAAGCAAGGCTGTTCAACGCATTTGAGCAAGCTGAAACCAGTACCACCAGAAAATATGGCGGCACAGGGCTGGGGCTTGCGATCTGCAAGCGCATAGTCACTATTATGGGTGGAACGATCAGCGTGCGCAGCACAGGCGGCTCGGGTTCTACCTTCAGCTTCACCGTCAATCTGAAAATCGCGGAGAGCCAACCCGAGGCGAGCCTTCCTGAGGGCGTTACCATGGGTGGCGAAGAAGCAACCCACGAAAAAAACCAACCAACGATACAGGCCTTTCCCGGCAGGCAGGTGTTGCTGGCTGAGGATGTGGAAATCAATAGAGAAATCGTGCTTTCCTTGCTCGAAGAGACCGAGATGACCTTTACTTGCGCTGAAAATGGCCTGGAAGCGGTTCGACTGTTCAAGGAAGCACCCGACAAATACGACCTGATCTTCATGGACGTGCAGATGCCTGTTCTGGATGGGCTGGACGCCACCCGTCAAATCCGTGCCATCGACCATCCGTCCGCAAAAAATATCCCGATCATTGCCATGACGGCCAATGTGTTCCGGGAAGACATCGAGTGTTGCCGGGATGCGGGCATGAACGCTCACATCGGCAAGCCTCTCAACATCAATGAAGTGCGGCTCCAGTTGCAAACCTACCTCAAGCCCAAATGAGAGTGCAGGCCAACCGGGGCCGTATAGGGCCCCAGAGCCTTTTCACTTTGGACGAGGGTGGGTCGGAGAAAACGAGCCAGTGCGAACGAGCCAGCGTGTCTGGCTTCCTTGTTTTTCCGAACCTTGAAGCGACTTTTTTCTCGGAGGTTTCCATGGCTTTACGGCATCTGGGCTTGTGCATGGCCCTTTT
>JGI994J12354_10000936_pt1 | contig 29645 bp, 25 predicted proteins | sample IntmicLarv3ML3BL_FD_12354 | JGI IMG/M metagenome (IMG submission 12354) | reverse complement strand
GCGCAGCATCGAACAGGGGGCGTTTCGCTTGGGCGGCGGGGATTTTAAAGCCCCCTGCCAGCGTGTGGAAGATTTTTTGAACCGCCGCGCGACCCGCGAAGTAGGCGAGGTGCTGTCTACCTACCGCCCCGGGGTAACCCCGACGGATTTAGGGAAATGCCTACCCCCGTTTATCGCGGACAATCTGCGCCTGGGAATTCGGGATATGGACAGACGACTAAGAGGCTTCGCCCATCCCGACGCGCTTTTGACGGGCGTGGAAACGCGCTCCTCCTCCCCTGTGCGCATCCCGCGGGATACGACGGGGCAATGTAACATTACAGGTATTTTTCCCGCGGGCGAAGGAGCGGGTTACGCGGGGGGCATTATGTCCGCCGCCACGGATGGCATGGCGGCGGCAATCAAGGCCATGGAAAGAAGCCTTCTTTAATTAAGCAAGGTGAAGATACAGCCATTGGATGAGATCGCGGAAGACCTGTTCCTTATCCTTTTCATTAAACATTTCATGCCTGCCATCCTTGTACAGGCGCATATCCACATCGTTTAGTCCTGCATCCCTGAGTTCCTTTGCCACAAGCCCCACGCCGGAGCCATAGGCGCCCACGGGATCCTCCGTGCCTGAAAATAGATAGACAGGCAGCTCTTTCGGGATTTTTTGCAGGTTTTCGCGCTTTGTCAGTTGCTTTAAGGCGGTGAACAGAGCATGGTAGCCATAGGCCGTGAAGGGGAAGCCGCAATAGGCGTCTTCCATATATTTCTGTACTGTTTGCTCGTCGGTGGTGAGCCAGTCGAAGGCGGTTTTTGGGTTTTTGATGCGTTTGTTGTTAGGGCCGAAGGACATTTTTTCAAGCAGGTGGGCGGGCTTTTTACCCCGGCCGAGCAAAATTTGCGCGTTGGAAATGAAGAGACCCACATCCAGCAGCGCCTTTTCGTAATGCGCCGTGCCTGAAAGGATGACCCCTGCCAAGCCACCGGCGAAAGCTTCCATATAGCAGCGAACTAAAAAGCTGCCCATGCTGTGCCCCAGCATGAAATATGGCACATTTCCGTGTTCTGTTTGTGTTTGAAGGCGCAGGGCATGGATATCGGCGAGGAGGTTCACAAGGCCGTTTTTTCCGCCGAATTCACCCTTGACAGCGGCGTTTTCGCTGTGGCCGCAGTGCGTATGCCCCACCACTAAAAAGGCGGCCTTGCACAGCGCATGCGCCGCTTCATCGTAGCGCGCCATATGCTCCGCCGCGCCGTGAACGAATTGCACGACGCCCGCTATTTCCCCTTTGGGCCTCCATGTAAACTGCATGATTTCTTCCCCGGACGCTCCTTGAAAGACACTTTTTTCATAGGCAGGCATCGTTTTTCCTCCTTTGAACAAAAAAGAGCCCGAAGGCTCTTAAACGCGGTATACATACCGAAGCAGTTCGAACCGCTCATCGTTGATAATCTGCGTTAGTGCCGTGCCGTCTTTTTTGAAGCCGATATGTTCAAAGACGAAGCGAATTCTGAAGTTGTTATTCAGCAGGTAAATGAAGATTTGGCTGATATCCTTATCCGCAATGTGTTCCGCAGCAGCAATGATAAGGCTGTGGAAGGCCTCCATATCCACCTTGGGCAAAACATCGGCGGCTAAAAACTCCGCTTCGGGCTGCCCCTGTTCATTTTGCACACGCCGAAGCGCCGCGTAGCCGACGGGAGCTGTTTCGGATTCCATCAAAAAGAGCCGGGCATCAGGGTTTTTCAGCACCTGCAAAAAAAACGCGGCGTTATTTTCGGGAGCTTGCTCATTCAGCGGCGCGAAATCGAAAAACCCGCGGTAGTTTTCTCTGGTGCAATCAGCCTTTAGGACAGCCAGCAAATCCACATCCGCAATAGAAGCGGCGCGCACGGTGCATTTCATATGACCCACCTATACAAGGCGAATGCCGGATTCCGCCTGTTCCTTGGTGTACTTGGTCAGCAGGGATTTCAGACGATTGTAGGGGTTGAGCAGGCCGCTGATAGAACGATCATGGTTCAGCGCGGCGATGATGTTGGCGATGTACTTGCTCATGTCCGCTTCCACAAACCAGGGCGCCGCCTTTAATTCGGGCGAGCGGTAGGTGAGGTTGGTGGAAATCACTTTATCGATCAGCCCTTCTTCGTAGGCTTTGTTGAACGCATCCAGTCCGGATGTGAAAAGAGGGAAAGTCGCCGCCGCGAAAATGCGGTTCGCTTTGCGCTTTTTCAATTCTTTGGCCAGATCCAGCATGGAATCGCCGGAGGAAATCATATCGTCGGCTACGAAGATATCTTTACCTTCGACATCGTCGCCAAGGTATTCATGAGCCAGAATGGGATTGCGGCCATCCACAATGCGCGTATAATCGCGGCGCTTGTAGAAGAGGCCCATATGCACTTCTAAAACGGAGGAATAGAAAATATTGCGGTCGATCGCGCCTTCATCGGGGCTGACGATCATCATGTGGGATTTATCGATACGCAGGCTCTTATCCGCGCGGCACAGAGCCTTGAAAATTTGATACGAGGGCATAACGCTTTCGAAGCCGGAAATGGGAATCGCGTTTTGCACGCGCGCATCGTGGGCATCGAAGGTAATGATATTCTTCACGCCCAGGCTTTCAAGCTCTTGCAGCGCCATGGCGCAATCGAGGCTTTCGCGGGAGGAACGGCGATGTTGGCGCCCTTCATAGAGCATGGGCATAATGACGTTGATGCGCTTGGCTTTGCCGCCGATAGCGGCGATAATGCGCTTGATATCCTGGAAATGATCATCCGGCGACATGGGAACCGATCTGCCGTACATATTGTATTCACAGTTGTATGCGCCCACATCGCACAGAATATAAATATCATACCCGCGGACGCTGTCTTTGATCATGCCCTTTGCTTCGCCCGTTTGAAAACGGGGGCAGTACGGCTGAATCAGAAAGTTTTCGCGGCCAAGCCCCAGCGCCGAATACAAGGATGCATCTTCGACGGGTTCCAGGTTATCATGCCATTTCATAAGCCAATCGTTGACTTTGCCGCCCAGCTCCTCACAGCCGCGCATGGAGATCAAACCTAAGGGCCCCTGGGGAATTGTCAGCAAACCTGTGCTCCATGTGTTCACAAAATCTGTCACAGCAATTACCTCTCCCGTCGTATTTCAATATCGTGTTAATTATACCCTAAAAATTGGTTTATGAGAAGATGCTTTTCGACAAAAAGTGGAAGAATATTTATTGTTGTCGTTTTCCGCGTTTGTTTTTTGTGAAATCGTCCGCCCTTTCTTGCCTGCCGCCGCCCGCTGTGCTATAATGGCTTATCTTCTAAGGGGGAATGTTCCATGGAAACAGCTATTGAGAAAAAGCCCGTTATTTTTTCGGGTATCCAACCCAGCGGCACGCTCACATTAGGCAACTATATCGGTGCTATGCGTAATTTCGCGTTTTTGCAGAATGATTATGACTGCCTTTACTGTGTAGTGGATATGCACGCGCTGACAGTTCGGCAGGATCCGGCCACTTTGCGCCGCCGCTGCATGGAGCTGATTGCCCTTTATATCGCCGCAGGAATCGACCCGGACAAGAATATCATCTACTGCCAAAGCCATGTGTCGGGTCACGCGGAGCTCGCATGGATATTGAATTGCTACGCCTACATGGGCGAATTGAACCGCATGACGCAGTTCAAGGATAAATCTTTGAAGCATGCGGAAAACATCAACGCGGGGCTGTTTACTTATCCCGTGCTGATGGCGGCGGATATCCTGCTGTTTCAGACGAACCTTGTGCCCATCGGCGCGGATCAAAAGCAGCATTTGGAGCTTTGCCGCGATATCGCGCAGCGCTTTAACGGCGTTTACGGCGATGTGTTTACGGTTCCGGAAGGCTATATTCCGAAAATCGGCAGCAAAATCCTGAGCTTGCAGGAGCCGACAAAGAAAATGTCCAAATCGGATCCGGAAGATACGTATATCGCCTTGACGGACACGCCGGAAGTCATCCGCCGTAAGATCAAGCGCGCGGTGACGGATTCGGAAGCCGAAATCCGCTTTGATCCGGAAAACAAACCCGGGGTATCGAATTTGCTTTCAATTATGAACACCTTGGGCGCAGGAGAAATCGCGACCCTGGTGAGCGCGCTTTCCGGAAAGGGCTATGGCGCGCTGAAGGAAGCCGCGGCGGACATCATCATCCAAACCCTGGAGCCCATTCAGGCAGAGTACAGTCGGCTTTTGAAGGACAAAGGCCAATTGCAGGCGATTATTACAAAAAATGGCGAACGCGCCACCGCAGCGTCGCTGAAAACGTTGCGCAAGGTTCAAAAAAAGGTGGGCTTGGCGACCAGGTAGCACATAAAAAAGGCAGCTGCGAAAGCAGCTGCCTTTTTGAAACGCGTTACCTCAATTCGTATACCAGTTCCACGACGGCTGTTATTTCCAGCATGCCCGTCTGCACCTGTGTGCCCGCGGCGCTGTCCAGCATGGCTTTGTTGGAACGGACGTAAACGGCGGCGTAGCCATCGGCCTTTTCGTTCACTTCTTCCAGATTCGAAAGCGTCTTGCCCGCGGCCGCAGCCATGAGCTCCGCCTTGCGCGCGCCTTCCCTGATGGCGTTTTGCAGCGCTTCATCCGCTGCCTCGGACTGCTTGGAGGAGCCGAAGTTCATGCCATACATTTGGTTCGCGCCGCTTGACATGGCTTCATCCAGCACCGTGTTCACCTTCTCCAGATCGCGTATGTTCACATTCAGCATGTGTTCCACACGGTAGCCAACCACCGTCTGCGTCTCACCGTAATAGTTGTAGCGGGGGTTCATATAGAAGTTGGCCGTTTGAATATCCTCATCGGCAATGCCATGGCTTTTGAATAAATCCACAAGCGATGCAATGGCGGTCGCGGCATCCTTGCCCGCCTGGGCGATGGAATCCCCATCGATGCCAACGCCAATGGTGATGGTCGCCATATCGGGCGCGAACGATACCGCCGCGCTGCCTGTTACCTTCAGCGTCCCATCATCCGCCAGAGCAGGCAGAGCCAGCATGGTTAAGATGCATAACGCTAAAACCAATCCTACTATCTTTTTCATTTTTATTTCCTCCTTGTTATGTTTTACATCTATATAAACGAGCGATCCCGCTTTTTTCATCCCGCTAAAAAACAATTCGAGTACAATCTTTTGGTTGACAGGCTTTTCATGCCATGATATCATTACGCCAATCAAATAAATGCGATAACGGAGACAAGGCGTTTCCCCACTGCTTTCAGAGAGCCGACGCTTGGTGAAAGTCGGCAGCAAGAGAAATTCCGCATCACTCCTGAGCAGCCCCTTCGAAAAGAAATGAGTAGCGGGGGACGGTGCCGCGTGATAGGCTAGGGCTTGTTGGAGCTGACGTATAAAGGCTGAACATTTTATTTTGTTCAGCGCGTGGAGCGTATAGCGACAACAACCCTTGGCGAATGCCAGGGGTTTTCATTTTTCAATTTTAAGGAGGCCATACCATGGAACAGATTCAATTGATCGCCCTTCGAATTAGAGACTTGCGGGATATTATGGGGCTGACGCAGGAGCAGGTGGCGAAGCAGAGTGAAATCGCCCTTAGCGATTATATTGCTTATGAAAGCGGCACGAAAGACTTTTCTTTTTCGCACCTGTTCAACATTGCCAAGGTATTGCAAGTGGATATTTCGGATTTGCTTACAGGAGAAAGCCCGAAATTGAAAGGCTATGTATTGGTCAGAAACGGCCAAGGCCTGGCTTTTGACAGGCGCAAGCAATACCACTACCGCCATCTGGCCTATAATTTCCGCGATAAATTGGCGGAGCCGTTCATTGTGACGGTGGAAAAGGATGACGCGGGCGTTCAAAAGCAGGCCCATAGCCACAGGGGGCAGGAGTTTAACTATGTGCTGGAAGGCATTTTGAAACTGAACCTGGGCGGCAACGAGCTGATTTTGCAGCCGGGGGACTCTATTTACTACGATTCCGGCCTGCCCCATGTGATGTATGCCCCTGAGGAGGATTGCCGCTTTATCGCTGTGGTGATCAAAGAGGAAGGAGAGGGCAAATAATGAAACCGTTGTATCACGAATACCTGGATGTGGATGGAGAATTTCTCTCCTATGAGGATTTTAATAAAAACTTTCGCTTAAAAAAGCCCGCTTCCTTTAATTTCGCTTTCGATGTGGCGGATCGTTTGGGCAAAGAAGATCCGAATCGCTTGGCGCTTTTATGGACAGACCCGGAGGGCGCGGAGAAAACCTATACGTTCAAAGACATGATGGAAGAATCCAACCAAGTCGCTAACTACTTCAAATCCCTCGGCATTAAAAAGGGCGATGCGGTTATGCTCATTTTGAAGCGCCACTTTGAATTTTGGCCCACCATTATGGCGCTGCATAAATTGGGCGCCGTGACCGTGCCTGCTACGCACTTGCTCACCAAAAAGGATGTGGCCTATCGCGTGAACGCGGCAAAGGTGAAGATGATTGTCGCTACGGCGCATAACACAAATGTGGTGGATGCCATTGAGCAGGCGGCACCTGAATGCGAAAGCCTTGAATACAAGATGCTCGTGCGCGTGAAGCGTGAGGGCTGGCTGAGCTACGACGAGGGCGTCTACACAGCGTGCAAGGATTTTGAAAAGCCTACAGGCGATGCCTATGCCTGCAATGAGGATCTGCTTCTGCTCTACTTCACCTCCGGCACGACGGGCATGCCCAAGATGGTGGCGCACAACCACTTCTATCCCCTGGCGCACATCGTGACGGCTGTGTATTGGCAGCAGGTGGAGGATAAGGGGCTGCATTTAACCATTTCGGAAACAGGCTGGGCGAAATCCGTATGGGGCAAGCTCTACGGCCAATGGCTTGGCGGCAGCGCCGTTTTTACCTATGATTTTGATAAGTTTGTCGCAAAAGAAATCCTTTTAAAAATTGCCGAATACCATGTGACTTCCTTTTGCGCGCCGCCCACCATGTATCGCTATATGCTGCAGGAGGATTTATCCGCCTATGATTTATCCGCCCTGCGCCATTGCGCCGTGGCCGGGGAGCCCTTAAACCCCGATATGGCCGAAGCGTGGGTGCAAAAAACAGGCATTGAGCTGCGGGAGGCCTTTGGGCAGACGGAGCTGGTTGTCACCCTGGCCACCTTCCCATGGATGAAGGTTTGCCCCGGTTCCATGGGCAAGCCTTGCCCTATATTCGATGTGGATTTGATTGACGAAAACGGCAATTCCTGCAGCGTGGGCGTGTCCGGGGAAATCATTTGCCGCACGCACCACGGCGCGCCCATTGGCATGTTCGCGGGCTATTACGGGGATAAGGAGATGACAAATTCCGTTTGGGATGGCCGCGTCTATCACACGGGCGATCTGGCTTGGCGAGACGAGTGGGGCTATTATTGGTATGTGGGCCGTGTAGATGATGTGATTAAATCCTCAGGCTACCGCATTGGGCCTTTTGAGGTGGAAAGCGCGCTGCTTGAGCACCCTGCCGTGCTGGAGACCGCCATTACCGCCGTGCCGGACGAGCTTCGCGGCCAGGTGGTGAAGGCCACCATTGTTTTAAAACCCGGCTTTACGGGCAGCGATGCCCTTGTGAAGGAGCTTCAAAACCATGTGAAGAACACCACCGCGCCTTACAAATACCCGCGTATCGTTGAGTTTGCGGACAGTCTGCCAAAGACAATTTCCGGCAAAATTCGCCGCACGGAGCTGCGCGAGAGGGATAACGCGAGCAAAAAATAAAAAATATTTTGTAAAAACGAAACATTTTGAGCTTGGCGCGCGTCATATAGACGAGGTGACTTTAAAATGCCAATTTTGCTCATTGAAAAAGACATGAATCTAAGCCGCCGCATTCAACAGGTTTTAGTGCGCCACGGCTACGACTGCACCGCTGTACATCATGTTGAGGATGCCATCAAAGCGCGGGAGGAAATGATTCCCGATCTGGTTATCCTGAATGCCCGCATGCCCTGGACCCAGTGCCATCCGTTCATGCTGTCGCTGGAACCCATCGGCTGCCCGATTCTGTTCGTTTCCCACGACGAAACCTGCCGCGACCATCTGCTGGCGCTGTATCATGCCATCGCGGATGTGATTTTTCGCCCCTTCGACGGGCGACAGCTCATTGCAAAGGTGGAAGCCCTCTTGAAAGAAACCAAGGAACGTTTGGCCTGCGGCGATATACAGCTGGATTTGACACAGAAAACCGCCTCCAAGGATGGCAAGCCTTTGGAATTAACCGCGCAGGAGTATGCCCTTTTGGAAGCACTCATGCAGGCGCCTGATACCGCTGTATCACGGCAGGATTTATTGAAAACCGCATGGGGATACCTTGCTATTGGGGAAACCCGTACAGTGGATGTGCACATCCAGCGATTAAGACGCAAATTGGGCAATGAACGCATCGAAACGGTATATCGGCTCGGATACAAATTAAGGCCGGCGTAAAGTGAATTATTTTGCGCAAAAAGGCGCTTCTTTTAAAGAAGCGCCTTTTTTATTTCAACGGCTGATAAGGATGCTACATGTTTTCGTAGGCTTCGGCTACTTCCCGGGCACAGCCTACCATGCGAACACGGCCTTTATCCAGCCATACCGCCTTGTCGCACATGGATTTGATTTGCTCAATGCTATGCGTTACAAGCAATACCGTGGTACCGCCGTCCATGAGCTCCATCATGCGGGCACGGCTTTTTTCTTGAAATGCCGCATCGCCTACAGCCAATACTTCATCCAGGATGAGGATTTCGGGTTTCACCATAGAAGCGATGGAAAAAGCCAAGCGCATCTGCATGCCGGAGGAATACGTTTTCAAGGGCATGTTGATAAACTCTCCCAATTCTGAAAACGCTACGATTTCATCGAACCTGTCTTCCAGAAATTTCTGTGAATACCCCAAAAGTGCGCCGTTTAAAAACACGTTTTCGCGGCCTGTCAGTTCATAATCAAAGCCGCTTCCCAACTCCAGCATAGGCACCACGGGCTTTGCGACTTCAACCTTCCCCTTGGAAGGCTTGTAAATTTGTGAAATGACTTTCAATATTGTGCTCTTACCCGATCCGTTGCGGCCAATCACGCCGAAGACTTCCCCTTCATTTACCTGAAAGCTTACATCATTTAGAGCATAGAATTCTTCGTATTTCAGCTGTCCCTTCAGCTTTAGGACGATGATATCTTTTAAGTTTTGCGCCTTGTTGCTGTTCATCCGAAACGTCAGGCTCACGTTCTTCACATCGATTACCACATTTCCCATTTAAAACGCCGCCTTTCTTACAGATTGAACACGAACTTGTCCTGGTTTCGCCTAAACAAATAGAGACCGACAAGCAATGTGCCCACCGCCGCTGCCGTACAATATAAATAAGTCATCGGGTTGGGCGATACCCCTCCGATAATAATCGTGCGCATGAAATACACAAACTGGTACATAGGATTCATGCGATACAGCCCGATAAACCGCGCCGGAATAATGGCCTCGGAATAGAAAATCGGCGTTAAAAAGTTCCACAGCATGGAAATTACGCCCCAGAGAAACTTCGTATCCCTGAAAAACACCATGGAGGTGGAAAGAATCAAGCTCATGCCGATGGAGAAAGTCATAATGAACAGAATGCCCACGGGCAGTAAAAGCAACGCTTTGGTGAAAGCAATGCCGTTTATTAACATAATCACAATCAAAGGAATCAGCGAAAAGAGCATATTGATTGTCGCTGAAAGCACAGGTACCACCGCATAAATGAACTTGGGCACATAGACCTTCGTAATTAAGGATGCGTTGCCGACAATCGCATTAAGCCCCATACTGGCCGCTTCGTTAAAATAACTGAAGGTGACGATACCCGTCAACAAATATACAAGGAAATTATCCACGTTGTTCTTAAACAACCCCGCGAACACGAAGTACTGCACCAACATTGTCAAAAGCGGGTTCAAAAAACTCCAAATCACGCCCAGCACCGAGCGTTTGTACTTGACGTTGAAATCACGGCTTACCATTTGCTTCATCAAATAGCGGTATTTATCCAGCACCAATGCGATTTGAATGATGAAGGAACGCTTTCCACTGCGGTATTTGCGTACCTGCCACACAAGCGCCGCCACGAGCAGCACAAAGATTCCCGCCGCTATCATCAGGTAAATTCGGCTCATATGGAAATAGCTGCGCCCGATTACCTTCATGGCCAACGCGCCTTGAACCGGCTCCCCGTTCACTGTAAAGCGCATATCGCCTTCCAGCGAAATCAAGCCCCTTGCCGTAGCCACGCCGTTGCCATAATAAACCGTCACGGCGTTTTCCGCCGTCAAGCCCTTCAGCGTAATGCGAACCACCGCTTCTTCGTTTTGCGCCACCTTCACAGAAGCACTAAACGATATGTCGCGAAACTGCTCTGTTCCCAAACCGCTCAAATCCACCGTCCTGCTGCCCAGCACCTGATTGGCCTGCAACAGCTCCACCGTTATTTCCTTGCCTTGCACATCGCCCAAAACACCCAAATACGGCGCTATGCGGTCAATCGTCTGCGTCTTTGGAATAATCCGCTGCTCAATCACCGTATCCCCAACCAAAACGCCCAGATTCGCCCCCGGGTCCATCAGTTTCACTTCCGCACCCTGCATATCCCAGCCCACCGCCGCGGCATAGTAAAACAAACCTGCCGCCACAAGATATATGGCGCAAATCATATAACAAATTTTTTCCAAACGCCCCAACTTTTTATTCATCAATGGCCTGCCGTTCATCAAAAGCCTCTTCTCTGAATTTAAAAAAATCATTTTTTCACCATGATTTTATCATAATATTTTAGCACAATCGCACTCCTCATGTCAAAGCGTTTATCCATCTCGTCCACAGTAATTTTCACTAGTAAAATTTCTTTTGATATGATATGCTGATTTTGAAAAAGTTCAATCAATTCACCAATAAGCTAGCCGTCTTTTCAAACCATATGCGTCAATATGTTTTTTCAAAAGAAAGGATGTTGTTCACATGAAAACAGTAGCTATCGTACCAATCAAACTAAACAATCAGAGGCTGCCGCAAAAAAACACGAAAAGTTTCACCAATGGAAAACCACTTTGCCATTACATTTTAACCACCCTGCTAAGGGTAAAAAGCATAGACGAGATTTATGTATATTGTAGTGACCCCTATATTCAAAATTTTATTCCGGAAGGAGTACAGTATCTTCAACGCTCGCATTCCTTGGATCGAGATTCCTCAACAATGAATGAGATTCTCAAGCATTTTGCTAAAGAAATTCAGGCTGACACTTACGTGTTGACACATACCACCGCTCCTTTTCTTCGAGAAGAGAGCATTTCAAGAGGAATTGACGCTGTTTTATCTGGCCGTTATGACTCTGCTTTTGCAGCAAAAAAACTACAAGTGTTTCTTTGGGAAAATGGTCGACCTTTCAACTATGAACTGACCAATATTCCGCGAACGCAAGACTTGGCGCCTCTATACAGTGAAACATGTGGCCTTTATATCTATCAAGCACAACTTCTTACTGGATTTGGTCGGCGAATCGGCGAACGGCCTTTCATTATTGAATTGGATGAAATTGAAAGTCTGGATATTAATGGAGCCGAGGATTTCATCATCGCCGATGCTGTCTATAATCATATACTGCGTAGCAAAGAAAGTTAACGGAGCAGGCTATGAAAAGAATAAGTATTTTAGATTGTACTCTCCGAGACGGCGGATATGTCAACAATTTTGAATTTGGAGCAAGTTCTATTCGGCAAATTACCAATAAACTATATGAAGCGCATCTAGATATAATTGAATGTGGCTTTTTGCGTACCGCAAAAAGCAATCCGGACTACTCTCTATATGGAGATGTACGGACAATCCCTCTTCCAGAAAAGCGTAATGGCTGCATGTTTGTCGCTATGATAGAATATGGCGGCATATCCGCAGACGATGTAGTTCAACGATTGCCGGAATATATAGACGGAATACGGCTAACATTTCACCGCTCAGAATGGGAAGATACAAAAAAACTCGCATTAAATCTAACGCAAAAAGGTTACAAGGTCTTTATTCAACCTGTTGGTACGGCCACGTATACTGATACAGAATTACTCACTCTAATCACGGAAGTCAACAAATTACTTCCCTATGCATTTTATTTAGTAGATACACTTGGTTCGATGTATAAAAATGATCTTTTGCGCATGTACTATTTAATTGACCATAATTTGCACGAAGATATAGCCGTTGGTTTTCATTCTCACAATAATCTTCAATTATCATTTGCAAATTGCATGACGCTCCTTGAGCTAAACACAACACGCCCCCTTATTCTTGATTCGTCTGTTTTTGGAATGGGGCGAGGCGCTGGGAATCTCAATACCGAACTAATCACCCATTACGTCAACACAAATATCAATATCAATTATGATACGATGCCAATACTTGAACTTATAGACGATGTTATCATGAAGATATACCGCAAGCATCCGTGGGGGTATTCTCCTCCTTATTATCTTGCCGCAATCCGTAGCGTACACCCTAATTATGCCCAATATTTAATCGACAAACAGACCATACCGATTCCCCAAATTGGACGCATGCTGGATAAGTTGCCTGCCGAGAATCGTCATTTATTTAACATTGCTGATATAAAACATCTTTATTTTGAAGAGATGCGAAATGCAACAAATGATGCGAGAGCGCTTGAAACATTGCGAACGCTAATTAACGAACGCTCTGTTCTTGTAATTGCCCCTGGAAATAGCGTGCACAACCATGCAAAAATAATTAGCGATTATATCACCAGCAATGATGCGTTTATCATCACCGTCAACTTCGTTCCAGATATAATAAAACCCGATGCGGTGTTTATCGGCAATATCAAGCGATATATGCGACTAAAATCTAACACCGAGCTGCTTTTGCTAACATCAAACATACAAGGCTGCACAGACAATTCTCTCACCATTGATTATGAAACATTGCTTTCAAAAACCAATGCTTCGGATTCGTCTGGAATAATGGTTCTACGTTTGCTTGTTAAAATTGGAATCAAGGAAGTGGCGCTTGCGGGGTATGACGGATTTACTGCCGAAGAGAACTATTGTGCCGATTCACTTGACAACTACCTAACTGCCGAAGCCATGCAACAGTTAAACATAAACACCGCCCTACAAATAGGCGAATTGCTTAAACAGTTAAAGATCAATTTCATTACTCCTACTTTATACGATATGAGGTAAAGCTATGGAAGTTAAGCTTCTTATCCTTGATGTGGATGGAACACTAACAGATGGCGGCATATACATAGGCAGCGACAAAACGGAGACTAAGCGTTTTCAGGCTAAGGACGGACTGATTGTTCGTGTTTTTCCAAAGTTGGGTATCCGAACATTGATTCTGACCGGGCGTTACTCTGATTTGACACAAATTCGAGCAGATGATTTAAGCGTTAGCTTTGTTATCCAAGGTGTTGGCAATAAAGTAGAAGCACTTGGAAAATTTATGCTTGAGCACAATATAGCACCTGAACACATTGCATATATTGGTGATGACTTGAACGATTTTGCTGCTATGCAATTATGCTGTTTTAGGGCCTGTCCAAATGACGCTGCAAATGAAATCAAAAAAATCTGCGACTACACATCCCCTTTGAATGGGGGACAAGGCGCAGTTCGCGATTGCTGTGAGTTCTTGTTAAAGAAAACTGGTAAATATGATGCCTTTTTGAAAACTTTTGACGTAGTGCACAACTGTATTTAAGCATTACCAATTAAAGCGATGCTAATAGTATCGCCTATTGGCAACAATTTATATGAATGAGGGTCCTCTTCCAAAAACTCACTAATCGCTCGCTTAATGCTGTTGCCGAACGTCTTGTTGTAGTAGTCGTGAATGAGAATTACGCCATTCGAAGTCATTCGCGGAGAAAAAAATCTTAAACACTCCAATGTCGGTGCATATAAATCCATATCTAAATTCACAAAACAAAACTTTTCGTTTTCGTACAGCTACAAAAAGACGCACTTTCATGTAAAAGCGTAAAACTCGTGCTGTTAATATTAAACAGCTTCAGTTTGACTTCTCTTTTCATTGCCTGTATAATTTAGGAATGAACTATTGTTTCGCAGTAGAAACAATAATCACTTGCTCTTTTTTGGGGAGCCACAAGTGCGAAATCCAACTACTAAAGGTGGTATCGATTGTGATTATTCCTTTCATTTTTTCTCTCAACCTTTCTGATGATGGCTTTATGTATGGTTGGACATTTTTGCGGTCAGTTGATTTTTGCAAAGAACACCGCTGGCCCCTGATTGCCCAGTCGCAGTATTTCGAACAGCGAGATGAAATGGAGGAACTCATACCTGATCTTTTTAAAAACGCCTGCTGCGAAATCTTTGGCTATTCCTTGCCACAAAAAAGCGACCTGGATTCAATTATACCCATTTCCATTCCAAAGGAAATAGAAAAAAAATTCATCAAGGAATATCCCTCCGAATCAGATGCATTACATGCATCCCTCACTTCCGAGTGGGATGAAATGGAGTCTTTTCTGATTTCAACCGTAACGCAACTGAAAACCGAAACAAGCGAAAAAGTCGAAGCATTTATAACGCTGATCGACTATCCATTTTTAAAAAGCGCTGCAGAAAAGCTTGGCATGAAAGTCATTCATTTTGAGATGAGCACCATCCGGTTCCCCTTATATAACCAAACACTCTATTACATGGACTTTCAAGGGTTACAAGGAAACGTCGCATTGGAGGAGCGGCATCGCGCCTTCTGTTCGGAAGGAAGCCATGTCCCCACACTTTCGAGAAAAGAACTGCTCGCTCTTTTCCTTAATGAAAAAGATCTTCATTATATTGAAAAATCAAACAATTTTCCTCAGTTTGAAGTGGGCATCGCATGCCAGCCAAACGACAATACGGCGATGTCCGGGCATAATGCTATCACAAACATGGAAATGTATCTGCGCGCAAAAAGAGTCTTTGCTGCTGATGATATTTGTGTCCGCAATCATCCCGCCGATCCCGGCAGTAGCTTGCTTCGTGTTGCAAATCATATTGATGCGGGCTCCATTTTTGACTTTATTTTAAACTGCAAGCGGGTTCTTTCCGTTAGTTCGAACATGCCCCTTGACGCCGCTCTTTTGGGGCGCCCCTCATACGACCTTGGCTGGACTCAATACAGAATGATTGCGCCCAATTCTTTAGAACCACTTAGTGACACAGTTATTGATGAACAGCAGCTTAACTTTATCGTTATGAACTTTCTCGTGCCTGCCAAGCTTTTTTGGAGTGTTGATTATCTAAAGTATCGGCTCTCTTTTCCAAGTGAAACAGACCTCTATATGCATCATATGCGACACTACCTTGCTACCGTTTCATTAGATGAATCTCTTTTTTCTTTAGACAAGACGCAACGGCTTGATACTATTTTGATACAACGAAATTATTCATTCGAGACGGATCAAGTACTCATAATAGAGCGGTTGAAAAATCAAACCGAAGATTTGCTGGCGACAATCTTTGCCCAAGACAATGAAGTTGTGCAAACATCGCTGAAAAACCACGCCAAAGCTCTGCAATCAACGATTGAGTCTTTTCAAACGATGGTTTTTGCTCAAGAAAACGAAATCATCATGCTCAATGCCGCTTTGCAGGATAAAGACCTCGAAACGACGAATCTCATTGCCTCTTTACGCAAAGAAAACGAAGAATACTCCCTTTTAGTTGCCGAAAATCGACATGTTGATGATTCCGAGCGAGCAGCCCACGCTGCAACGCTCGCCGCGTATAAGGAGATGACTCATTCATTTTGGTGGCGTATTACGAAGCCTTGCCGCATGTTTACCGCTTTCATAAAAAAAATTCTACGCACTGTTTTGCCGGGTTTCGTAAAGCGTGGTTTGCGAAAAATAATCAATTCTTTACGCAATAGCGGCTTGCGCACAACCGTGAAAAAGGTTTTCATCAGGCTACTGCGAATAAAGCAGGATCAACCGACCATGTCTTCAAATGTAACCGGTAGTCAAGTTCTGGCAGATGTGCCCCGCAAAAATTCGTTTTTAAGCGAATTGTACTCCGACACAACTAACCCGACAACCGCCATTCCAACAATCATTACAAACGAAAAAACAAAGCGCCTAAACCTCGTTACAGATAGCATTGGGAAGGATAGTTTGTTAGGCGGTGTTGCTACAGCCCTAATTGTGGCCACTTGCTTTGCACAAAAAAACGATTACGAGCTTCGGGTTATTACGCGAAACGCACCCGCATCGCCATTAGATTATGAAAACATTGTAAAAATGAGCGGAATTGTGCCGCCAGCAAAGGTTTCTTTCTATTCTGATTGCGATAGAAATTCAAACGGTGACAAAGATTTTCGCCTTGCAATCACAGCAGACGACATCTTTTTCGCCACTTCATGGTGGAGCGCCGCCGCAATTCAAAAAACCTCTCTGCGTAAACGTTTCTTTTATATTATTCAGGAAGTCGAAACTTTCTTTTACAATCATGGCGGAGAACATTATTTGTGCCACCAAATCATGGCAGATAAAAATATTGATTTCATTATTAATTCTCATTATCTGTACGATTATTTCAACGCGCACGAGCCGCATATTGTTCAAAACGGTACCTTTTTCGAACCGGCCTTCCCGGCATTGTTATATAGCGCCAAACCTTTTGCAGAAAAAGAAAAATATAAGCTGTTCTTTTATGCACGGCCTAATAATCCGCGAAATCTGTTTAACTATGGGGTTCAACTCTTGGAAGCAGCCATTGCGAATGGTATTTTAGACACTGAAAAATGGGATATCTACTGTGCCGGTCAACCCGTTGGGCAACTTAAATTTAGCAATGGCTATACTGCTAAGGACTTAGGCCAAATGTCATGGCAGAAATATGCAAAATTTTTACAAGGGGTCGATCTTTCGCTCTGTCTTATGTACACACCACACCCCAGCTATCCACCTTTTGATGCTGCGTGTTCCGGAAGCGTTGTGCTTACGAATGAATGCCTGAATAAAACAACATTCCCGCAGTGCGCCAATGTTATTTTAAGCAGTTTAGACAACGAAAAAATGCTGGAAGCAATGCACCGCGCACTTGCGCTTGCACAAGACACCGCCACTCGAAGAAAAAATTATGAAACCCTCTCTATTCCCAGGAACTGGAACACCACTTTATCTAAAACGCTTGAATTTATGGAGGAACGAGCATAGTCATGAAGCAAATCAACATCAATATCACGCAAAAACGTGCGCCATGGGAATTGCCAACAGAAGAGCGAATTCGCATACTGCGAGAGGCCCTGTTGCATGGAAAGAAAGTTTCCTTGCTGATATATGAACTTGCTGATACTTCCACCTTTCGATACCGCTGTTATAATGTGATGCAATACTCGCTCAAAAGCAGCAAATGGCAAGCCATCTATTTCTTTTTAAATGAACAGGATGTTATTCTTGAGCTGCTTCCACTGGTGCACATGGTCGTTGTTGTTCGCGCCAAGTGGACGCATGACTTAGACCAAATTCTTAATCGCGCCAAGGCCGAAGGAAAAAAAATATTGTTTGATGTCGACGATCTTGTCTTTAGTCTTGACTACTTAGGTCTTGTAACAAACACGTTGAATGTGCATTTCGGAAGCGACCGTGACTATGAATTTTGGTTTGCATACATTTCTCGAATCGGCTTTTCGGCATCAAAAGCAGACGGGTTTACAACAACTAACCCTTTTCTTGGCGAGAAGCTGAAAGAACACTTCGAAAAACCTTACCAAATTATCAAAAATTGTTTAAACCGGGAACAACTTGATGTTTCTGCTATGTGCGTTCGTGCTAAATCACAACCGAAACGTTTATTTAGCAAAAAAGAAACGCTTTTCACTATCGGTTATTTCAGCGGTACACCCTCCCATATTAACGATTTTTTGGAAGTAGCACCTGAACTTGTTGGGCTACTGGATGAATACCCGAAAATGCACCTGAAAGTAGTTGGTTTCATGGAATTTCCCACTATTATGGATGCGGCAATTCAGCGGGGGCAAATTTCTTTCGTGCCATTAGTCGATTTTTTGGAGCTGCAGCGTTTAACGGCGGAAGTGGATGTTAACATCGTACCGCTTGTGGAAAATACCTTTACAAATTGTAAATCCGAATTGAAATTTTTTGAAGCCGCTATTGTTGATACACCTACCATCGCCACACCTGTTTTCACCTATGCAAATTGCATCAAGGACGGCGTGAACGGCTTCCTTTGCCGGCCCGGACAATGGTATCGTACCATAGAAAAAATATACAAAGGCGAGGTGGATATTTCAGAAATTGTGCGGAATGCACATGCGGATGCCCTTCGCGAATATTCCGGCGATGCTTTCACAAAACAAATTGAAGAATGCTACGACTATTTTAATGCCAATTAATCATTAATCGCATTGGTGATTAAGTGCGAAGGCGGCATCGGCGCCAATCACGCAAGAAACCCCGTTCAATACGGGGTTTCTTGCGCAACATTTTCGATTCTTACAGAATATATTGGAAACCTCTCAAAAAGGAAAAAGGATTGTTCTACCCGCGGCCTTTTTGCCCGTACATTTGCTCATAATACCCTTGATATTCCCCATCCAAGATATGCTGCCACCATTCCTTGTTATCCAGATACCATTGAATGGTCTTTTTGATGCCTTCGTCGAAGGGGGTGGCGGGGAGCCAGCCGAGTTCGCTGTGGATCTTGGTGGGGTCGATGGCGTAGCGCATGTCGTGGCCGGGGCGGTCGGTGACGTAGTGGATAAGGGATTCGGGCTTGCCGAGTTCCTTCAAAATCGTTTGCACCACTTCCAGGTTCGTGCGCTCGTTGTGGCCGCCCACGTTGTAGACTTCGCCCTCGCGGCCGTTGCGCATCACCAGATCGATGGCGGCGCAGTGATCCTCCACGTAGAGCCAATCGCGGATGTTTTCACCCTTGCCGTAAACGGGCAGGGATCCATCCGCCAGGGCGCGGGTGATCATGAGCGGGATGAGCTTTTCGGGAAAATGATAGGGGCCGTAGTTGTTGGAGCAGCGCGTGATGCTAACCGGCAGCTTGAAGGTACGGTAATAAGCCAGCACCAGCAAATCCGCGCCCGCCTTGGAAGAGGAATAGGGGCTGGAGGTATGAATGGGGGTATCCTCTGTGAAGAACAGTTCCGGCTGATCAAGCGGCAGATCGCCGTAGACTTCATCGGTGGAAACCTGGTGGTAGCGCTTGATGCCATGCCTGCGGCAGGCATCCATGAGCACCTGCGTGCCCATGATGTTTGTGCGAAGGAAGACCTCCGGGTTTTCGATGGATCTGTCCACATGGCTTTCCGCTGCAAAGTTGACAATGATGTCGGGCTTTTCTTCCACAAACAGCATTTCCACGCACTCGCGGTTGGCGATATCGCCCTTTACGAAGCGGAAATTCGGGTGCTTCATGGCGGCTTCGAGGGTTTCCAGATTGCCCGCATAGGTGAGATCGTCCAGGCAAACAATGCGATCCTCCGGATGGTTCTCCAGTTCGTAATAAATGAAATTGGCGCCGATAAAGCCCGCGCCGCCCGTTACGATAATGTTCATTCGCATTCCTCCGTATAAATAAAGTTGCAGTCGCTGTCGTTTAGAAGAGGGGCATCCAAATCCTTTTGAGAAAGAATCGGGCTTTTGATGCCCCAATCAACGCTGATAGACGCATCGTCGAAGCGGATGGAGCGATCACATTCTTTGTTGTAAAGGCTGTCCACTTTGTATACAAATTCCACGTTCTCCGTTAATGTTAAAAACCCGTGCGCAAAGCCACGGGGGATAAAAAGCTGGCGCTTGTTTTCCTCGGACAGCTCTACGGCAACCCACTTTAAGTAATTGGGCGAGGCTTTACGAATATCTACCGCCACATCGAGCACCGCGCCGCGGGTAACGCGCACCACTTTGCACTGGGCTGCGGGATCGTTTTGAAAATGCAGGCCGCGAAGGGTGCCCTTTTGTGCTGTGAAGGACATGTTATCCTGCACAAATTCATTATGGATGCCCAAATCCGCAAATTTCTTTTTTGAATAGGTTTCCACAAAATAGCCGCGATGGTCGCCAAACACCTGTGGTTCGATAATGAAAACGCCGGGAAGCGTGGTTTCAAGCTTATTCATTAATACTTTACCTTGCCTTCCGCCACAGCCTTCAAGTGTTCGCCGTACGGGGATTTGCCATAGCGCGCTGCGGATTCAATGAGCTTGTCCTTTGTAATCCAGCCGTTTTTGAAGGCGATTTCCTCCGGTGCGGAAATTTTGATGGACTGACGCTTTTCAATCATGCGCACGAAATCCGCCGCATCGACAAGACTGTCCATGGTGCCCGTATCCAGCCAGGCGAAGCCGCGCCCCAGCAATTTGACATCCAGGGTTTCTTTTTTTAAGTACATATCGTTGAGCGTGGTGATTTCCAGTTCTCCGCGGGCGGAGGGTTTGACTTGATTCGCCATTTCAGCAACGCCTGCGGGATAGAAGTAGAGCCCTGTGATGCAGTAGTTGGATTTGGGGTTCTTCGGTTTTTCTTCTACCGAGATGACCTTGCCGTTATCGTCGAATTCTACAATGCCGAAGCGCTCCGGGTCGTTCACGTAGTAGCCGAAGATGGTAGCGCGGTTGTTGCTTTCCGCATTGGCCTTGGCATCCTTCAAAATTGCGGAGAAGCCGTTACCATAGAAAATATTATCGCCAAGAACCATGGCGCAGCTGTCTGATCCGATAAATTCATCCCCCAGAATAAACGCCTGCGCCAGACCGTCGGGACTGGGCTGTACCTTATAGGAAAGGGAAATGCCAAACTGCTGGCCATCGCCCAAAAGATGCTCAAAACGGGGCGTGTCGTCGGGGGTAGAGATAATTAAAATGTCTTTAATGCCTGCCAGCATTAATGTAGAAAGCGGATAATAAATCATGGGTTTATCATACACGGGCAAGAGCTGTTTAGAAGTGACCATGGTTAAAGGATAGAGCCTGGTACCCGCGCCGCCGGCCAGAATAATTCCTTTCATGATGGCATTCTCCTTTAAATTTGTAAAGATATCCTAATTAATTATAGTTGGTGCTTTTAAAAGTGTCAAGATTCTGAGCGCAGATCCTTGTTTTTCTTGACAATAAAGGCCCATAATGCTAAATTAATCCTAGTAAAACGCCGGAGGTAATGTATGTCCAAGCCTGTTGATGATAAATTAAAAGCGAAGTGGGAGAATAGGCCGGTTTTTCCCAAGCGTGCCGTTGTGACGGGCGGCATGCCCTATGGCAACAAGGCGCTGCATTTGGGGCATGTGGGCGGCGTGTTTATCCATGCGGACACCTATGCGAGGTTCCTGCGTGACCATATCGGCTACGACAATGTGGTTTTCGTTTCGGGCACGGACTGCTATGGCTCGCCCATTACGGAAAGCTACAGAAAAGCGACTGAATCCGGCGAATTTGCAGGCAGCATTGAAGACTATGTGAAATCCAACCACGATATCCAAAAAAAAGCGTTGGATGCCCTGGATATTGATATTAACCTCTTTTCAGCCTCCGGCTTCGGCGCGGCAAAGGAAAACCACCGCGCGATGTCCGATTGGGTTTTGACGACGCTGAAGGAAAACGGACATCTTGAAAAAATGACCACCTCCCAGTTTTATGATACGGAACGCGGCGTTTTTTTGAATGGCCGTCAGGTGGTAGGCCGCTGCCCCATCGAGGGTTGCAAATCCGAATCCGCCTATGCGGATGAATGCGAACTGGGCCACCAGTACAGCCCTTCGGAATTGATTGCGCCAAAGAGCACGCTGACGGGCCAGCGCCCCGAAATGCGCGATGTGAGCAACTGGTATTTTAAATTGGATGGCTATCGTGAACTGCTTTTAAAATGGGCGGATGATTTTGATGCGCGGCCTACCACACGCGCCTTCGCCGCGTCCGCTGCCAGAGAATTTTTGGAGCCGCCCGTTATTTACCTGAAGAAAACCTATTTGGAAGATTTCGAATCGTTTAAAAACACACTGTCTGCCTTTACCCTGCGGGATGACGGTGAAAAGAAAACCAGCGTGGCGCTGGTGTTTGAAACCTTGAAGGATCGCGAGGCGGCCTGCGCCGTTTTATCGAGCCACGGCATGAACTTCAGAACAGGTAAAACGCTGGTTCCCTTCAGACTGACGGGCAACACTGAATGGGGTGTACCTGCCCCAAACATGGACGGGCTTGACGGCTTAACCATCTGGGTATGGCCTGAATCTCTTTGGGCACCTATTTCCTTTTCGCAAACATACCTGGAATCGAAGGGCTTTGAAAAGGAAGCGTGGAAAAACTGGTGGTGTCGTAAGGAGGCGCAGGTGTACCAGTTTATCGGGCAGGATAACATTTACTTCTATGGCCCTGCCGAAATGGGCATGTTTATGGGGTTGCAGGGCGTGGATTCCGCTGCTGACCCTAAAGAAGGGGATTTACAGCTGCCGAACCTTGTGGTGAATCACCATGTGCTCTTCCTGGACAAAAAGGCCTCTTCTTCCGCCGTGGTGAAGCCGCCCATGGCATTGGAATTGCTTGATTTTTATACGGCGGAGCAGCTGCGCGCCCATTTCCTGGGCTTAGGGCTGGGGCTGCACAATGTGTCTTTCTCGCCCAAGGCGTTCAACCCGCTGGCGAACCCCCGCGACCCGGATCCCGTTTTGAAGGAGGGCGCGCTTTTGACCAATGTGTTGAACCGCATAGCCCGTTCTTGCTTCTATACGGCGCAAAAGTACACCGATGGCACCATCCCGAACCTGTCCGTCAGTGAAGAGGCGGAAACCCTGGCCCTGGAAGCGGCATTGGATTTTGAAACGGCCATGGCCAAGGCGGAATTCCATGTGGCAATGAACATTCTGGATATGTATGTGCGTGAGGCGAACAAATACTGGTCCCGCGAGATGAAGCTGGCGGATGCCGAGGACAATACGGAAAAGCGTTTGCAGGTGCTTTCGGACAGCTTTTTCCTTTTGAAGACCGCTATGCTGATGGTGCACCCCATCGCCCCCAAATCCACAGAAAAGCTCGCGGATTTTATGCATGCCGCGAAGACTGTTTTTGATTGGGCAAACCTGACTGCAAGCGTGTATGAGGTGCTGGACAGCGCCTTTTGCGGCAAGCTGGAATTTTTACCGCCGCGCACGGACTTTTATGAAAAACATCCTTCCCAGCTGGAGGGGGATTAAAGGAAGACAGGGTTTTCTATCATTCATTATTAAAAGGAGTGTGCTCAAATGGACAACATGACCCTCGCGTTGATTCTCTTTGCCCTGACCTACATCGGCTTGCTGGTTTTCGCCAAGTATCGCGCTTACATTGCCCTTTGTTCCGCGGCACTGTTTGTGGTTTTTGGTATCATGCCGCTTAGCAAGGTGTTTTCGGCAGTGGACTGGAACGTGATTATGATGATTGCAGGTACGATGGGTACCGTAGCGCTTTTCATTGAGTCGCGCATGCCTGCGAAACTGGCGGATATGATTATCGACAAAACACCGAACATGAAATGGACGATTGTAGCGCTTTCCTTATTCGCGGGCGTGATATCAGCCTTTGTGGACAATGTGGCCACGGTGCTTATGGTGGCACCTGTGGCGCTGGGTATCGCCAAAAAGCTGAAAATCTCCCCTGTGCCGAGCATCATCGCGATTTCCATCGCATCGAACCTGCAAGGCGCTGCTACATTGGTGGGCGATACAACCTCCATTCTGCTTGGCGGCGCAGCGAATATGAACTTTTTGGATTTCTTCTTCCTGAACGGCAAAGTCGGCATGTTCTGGATAGTACAGATTGCCTTCATTGCCGCTACCTTTGTGCTTTTGTTCATTTTCAGGAAGGACAACCAGCCCATCAAGAATGATGACAGGGCAGAGGTGAGTGACTACTTTCCCACGTGGCTTTTGCTCGGCACCATCGTATTGTTGATTCTGGCCTCGTTCATTCCTGCGGATCAAAAGCCCGAGGTTACAAACGGCTTAATCTGCATGGGCATTTTCGTGATTGGCCTTTTGCGCCAGATCATCCTGAAAGGCAATATGGACTCTGTTAAGAATGCGCTGAAGGAAATCGATTATTTCACGCTGCTCCTGCTTTCGGGCTTATTCATCGTGATTGGCGCCATTACCGAAGCGGGCGTGGTAGATAAAATCGCCGAAATTTTTGTGAGCATAAGCGGCGGTAACCTATTTGCGATTTACACACTTCTTCTGTGGGCATCGGTTATTCTGTCCGCGTTCATCGACAACATCCCTTATGTGGCGACAATGTTGCCCGTTGTAACCGGCATCGCGACAGCCATGGGCGTTTCGCCGTATCTTCTCTACTTTGGTTTGCTGGCCGGCGCGACCCTGGGCGGCAACCTGACACCCATCGGCGCATCCGCCAATATCGCGGGACTGGGCATTCTGCGCAAGGATGGCCACGAAGTCAGCGCGGGGACATTTATGAAGATGAGCATCCCATATACCCTGATTGCCGTGGTAACGGGCTATGTGCTGATTTGGTTCATTTGGGCGTAAACGCAATAAAAAAGGCTGCCGTTTGGCAGCCTTTAGCGCGTCGACAAAGTCGACGCTTTCGAACGAATGCCGGCATTCGTTCGAGGTTTTCCCTTTCGGCACTGCAAAATCTTTGATTTTGCGGTCGTTTGTTCCTATATATACTGTAAAGGAAGGATGTTCAATCCTTCCAAATAACAGGGGCGACTGTTTTATCCACAGCGAGATTAAAGCGGTATCAGCCTGAAACTATATGGGACAAATGAATAACAGGGAGGGAATTATTATGCGTGACATTACCTACACAGCGGCGAATGGCTACCTCATCCCCAATATTGTCATTGCACAGGACGAATCAGAAACAGATGGTGAAATCCGCATCGGAATTTGGGGACAGCGGCGGTTGAATCATCTGAAAGAACATCGTTCCATTCTCTACACGAACCTACTGTTGAGCGGCAAACTGTGGGCACATCTGCGCGAGATAGATGCCACTGCCCGCGAACGGCTGGAATGCCTAATGCGGCGGATGATGGAATCCGAAGGAATTACCGAACAGCTCAAAGCGGAAAATGCCATGCTTTGGGTTGGGAAGGTCAACAACATCCGCAGCCGTGTGGAGGAAATCATCCGAACAGAACTGGTTTACAGCTAAAGCCCATCTCCCTAAAAACAAAACGCATAAGGTGAGCGTCATAACCGCTTGTCTTATGCGTTTTATTATATCACAAATTTCAAAAATACAACTATCGAAATTGCGGCAATTTTGTGGACAGCTTCTGAATCTATTGCTTTATGATGCGGTTTTGAAATCATTGAATTTGGGCTACGTTAAGTTCTTCTTTCCTCGACTCTTATACACATTGAACTGATTCTTGCATCTTGGTGAGCAGAACACCGCCTTAGGATTAGAGGCCATGTAAACCTTGTGGCAATGCTTGCACAGGCGCAGGGATTGCCTTTCGTCCGTCAGCATGAAGCTGAAGGTCAGCTGGATAACAAGCAGCAACGAGTGAAAATCCCATACGATGGTTGGCTTATCTAAAAGGGCGATGTGGTAGGTGGGTGCCACGCCATTGAACGCAGCCATGCCTTGTTTGTATAGATTTCTTTCGCGCTCGTCAATCTTATCGTAATCCATGTAGTAGAAATAAGCGCTGACAAACGCAAAGGCCCAATCTTTGAATTGTATTAGGAGCCAATCATAGTTTTCGGCGTATTCTCTTTGGAAGCTCATGTTCACAGCCTGCGGGCCATCTGAAAAGGTCAGCGCCAAGGCTGCCATTTCCCTATCTTCCGAGGTAGTCCACAATGATTCAACGCCGACTTTTGTGAAGCTTGGCTTTTTGAAAGGAAAGAATAAGGCGAGGTATTCTTGGGTGTTCATGGTTTCGGCCTTTATGAAATGGTTCTTCGGCAGATAAACTGCCTCATAATCAATAAAGTGCGGGGTGGTAGGCAATGCGGTCATTAAGCCCAGCAAACCATATTTGTGGACAAACGCCATAACTGCAGTTTGCACTTCCTCATTGCTCTTTCGGCTCATCAGTAGCTGGCCTACATTCAGCGCATCTACTACAAGCGTTTCCGTATCTTTTATTGGCTCAAAGATTGTTGGTTTGGCATTAGGCGTAGGCGTGATATATCGTTTCCCATCTGCAGCTTTCTTTATTTCGTACTCACTATATTTTACCCAATGTGAAGTGGATTTTTCAAAAGGATTCATCTTTGCACCTCCTGTTTGCAATTCGTTTCTTTGTCATATCGTTCAAGGAATTGTTGCTTGTTCATCGTCATATCCGGCGCTTTGGCTTCAATCTGTTTACGAATAATGGGCGCCAAGTCTGTCCGTATTCGTTTAAGCGTAGCGGCTAAAAGCTTGCGAACTGCGCGGTCTGTTTTGCCTTCGTAATAACCGATTCGCTCTGCCGTGCAAAGCAGCACAGCGCTATCGTATAACACTTCCTTTTGCTTGAGGGTTAGCCCCTTTAGTAGCAACGCAATATCCTTATCCTCAACAAGTTGCCACGCATCTTCCGCGTTATCGAAAATCATGGGAAGAAAATCGCCTTTCATCACATCCTGCCATGAAGGATGGCTTATTGGCACAGGGAAAACCATTCCATCCGAATAGCCCTTTCGAAATGTGTTCTCCGTTCGCATGACTTCATGGTAGCGGTATCGCCGTGCATCGTTTTCATCATTGTGATTCCATTGCGCCAGCACCTGCTTGTAATCCTTCACCGTCCGCGCCGCTTCCTCTATGCGGTTTAGCGCAAAAGCCTTGGCTTCCCGTTTCAATTCTTGGTGTCCCAGTTGGGTTCATCTCACAATCAAAAAAGTTTTTGAAAATATTTTTTTGAAAAGGTTCCGAAATAGGATGCGTTTTTCTCCTATAAATGAGCGAGTAATCTATGTATATATAAAATAGATTACATCACAAGATCATCATACCAAAAAGCAAAGGAGAAAGTCAAGCCCCATGAGAAAAAAAGATTTCATATACGGAAACGAAACGAGTGTATTCATGGCAAACAGCCATTTAGCACATTCCAAAGAAGCAGGTATATTCACCAAACGCATCGGATACACCACCTATCGGGTTGGTGTTTATTTTTGCGGAAAAAGCAGCGAAACCGCGCGGGAAAAGATTCTGCGTCTTGCGAAAACGGAATTGCTTGCTGAACAGGCGGTGAGTGCGTGAAGGAGAAGATGAGTGTCTCACACTGTCGAGATGCAAGCACCTTGGTTCAAAATGCAATTATCGAAATTGTAAATGTAAACATTGCTCCCCAATTATTGATAAAGTCAGCGTTTTATTGTATAGTGATTGTGCTGTGGGTAAAGCGGTTGTCTGAGAGGAGTTCAGTATGAACAACAGACAATCGAACCTAAATAACCTAAACAAATCGGGTAAAATAACTGCACTATACTCCCGCCTGAGCCGCGACGATGAAATGCAAGGCGAGAGCAATTCCATTACGAATCAAAAGAAAATACTTGAGGAGTACGCAGAGCGCAACGGCTTCGGCCCTGTGCGTCATTTTTGTGATGACGGTGTCAGCGGAACCACCTTTGAGCGTAAGGGCTTCAAAGAAATGCTGGTCGAAATAGAGGCGGGCAACATCGGTGCGGTGATTGTGAAAGACATGAGCCGCTTGGGTCGAAACTACCTGCAAGTCGGCTTCTATACGGAGGTGTTCTTTCGTGAGAAAGCCGTTCGTTTTATTGCCGTCAGCAATAACATCGACAGCGCAAACGGTGAAAGCAGCGAATTCGCGCCCTTCTTAAATATCATGGCGGAATGGTATGCGCGGGACGCAAGCCGCAAACAAAAAGCAACCTATCAAGCAAAAAGCAACAGCGGCAAGCGTACCACCTACAACATTATGTATGGCTATTTGAAAGACCCAAACGACAAGGACAAGTGGATTATTGATCCTATTGCCGCGGAGGTCGTTCGGCGAATCTTCACTTTATGCGTGGCCGGAACAGGCCCATATGAAATTGCACGGATTTTGGAAGCGGATGGTATCGAAACCCCTGCTGTCCATCATTCAAGAATCGGTACGGGAACACATAAAAACATCGTTCCCAAATCCCCATGCCAATGGCTTGGGGAAACGGTGTTAAGCATTTTGAAAAAGCCGGAATACATCGGGCATACTGTCAATTTCCGCACAAGAAAAGAATCATATAAAGAGAAGAAACAAATACTGAACAAGGAAGAAGATTGGGTGATTATTGAAAACACCCATGAAGCCATTGTAGACCCTGCCACATGGCAAACCGCACAGAAGGCACGAAAGGTAAGGCGGCGTACCGATATCCTTGGTGAAGCCAATCCGCTGACAGGGCTTTTATACTGTTCAGATTGCGGGCGGCGGCTCTATAACCATCGGCATCCGGGCAGAAACGAAATTGATCCCGAAACAGGAAAACGCTCATACATATGCCCAAAGAACCATTACATCTGCCCGAACTACAGCAGACGCGGGCCCCTTCGGGAGAGCTGCCAAGCAACACATCATATTACCACAAGCGCTGTCAATGCCTTGATACTGGAAGCCATACGTCGCACCACTTGCTTTGTTCAAAGTAATGAATCTGATTTTGTAAAACAAATCCGAGAGGCCTCCGCATTGCGGCAAAACGAAGCAGCCAAAACAACAAAACGGCAAATCGTAAAGAGCGAAAAGCGAATGGCCGAACTGGACACCTTATTTCGCAAAACCTATGAAGATTATGCCGCCGAGCGCCTATCTCAAAGTCGGTTTGAAATGTTAGCTGCCGGGTACGAAAAGGAGCAAGGCGAATTGGCGGTGCAAACTGACAAGCTGAAAGAAGAACTCAAGCAATTTGATGCAGATACTTTCCGCGCGGACAAGTTCATAGCATTGACAAAACGGTATGCTGATTTGACAGAACTGACCCCCACCATGCTGAATGAATTTGTGGAGAAGGTAGTTGTCCATGCCTCGGAAAAAATCGATGGCGAGCGCACACAGCGGGTGGACATCTACCTAAATTACATCGGACAATTTGAAGCGCCGGAAGAAGGCGACGGCTTAACCGACGCAAAGCGCGAAGAACAAAGAATCATCACAGAAGAAAAAGCAAAAGAGCGCCGCTACTTTCGTGAACGGGCTGCACGAAAAAGAGAAGAAGCCCGACAAGCCAAAGCCAAGCAGGAGCAGCAGAATGAATCCACATCGAGCCAAGCAACAGAAGAACCCACAACCAAGGAATCCGCATAAACGAATAGCTATTTTACCAAGGGATGCAGCGCAATAACAAAAGCGCTGCATCCTTTTTGCGTTTAAAAACAAGGAGGAATTCACATATGGCAAGACCTATTGACGAGCAGGTACAAAATGTCCGGGACAAAATTCAGGAGCTTCAAACAAAGAAAAGCGGCTTTTAAACCAACAAAAGGAAGCAGACCGCAAGGCGCGCACGAAGCGCCTTATTGAACGTGGTGCAATTCTGGAAAGCATCCTGCCCAACTCAATCGAACTCACCAACGAACAATTCAAAGTGTTAATTGAAGAAATGGTGGCAAGCAAACCGACAAGTGCCGCATCTAATATCACCATTCCGAAAAACACCAAGCCGGAGGAGGCGGGGTAATCCCCCCTTCCATC
>JGI994J12354_10000935_pt1 | contig 29667 bp, 25 predicted proteins | sample IntmicLarv3ML3BL_FD_12354 | JGI IMG/M metagenome (IMG submission 12354) | reverse complement strand
CTGCTGAATTGCTCGTTCCTAGATCTATTCCGATGATCCTTGACATTTTTCTTCACCTTCTTCTGTTATTTTGGTCACTTTGACCTTTGAACATCTTAATACCCGCCCGTTGAGGCGGTACCCTTTTTGGAATACTTCCGTTATCCTTCCGTTCTCTTCCCCGGGTTCCACGCAGAATGCCTCATGGAGTGTGGGATCGAACATTTCATTTTCAATTTCAGTGACACCTTTTGACTGTAGCATTTTTTCCAAGTTCATCCTGATCCCGATTATGCCTTGGGTCAGTATGTCCTTCGGATCCGCATGCTGCAACGCCCTTTCCAGATCGTCGCTCAGATTCAGGAGTTCCTGTATCACATCGAATGCAGCGAATTTCCTGATGTCTTCGATCTCGCGCTGTGTGCGTTTCCTGAAATTGTCGAAATCAGCCTGCAGCCTCTGGGCCATCTCCAGGTACTCTGAAGCTTTAGCCTCAGCCTCTGCCAGCTTATCTGCCATTTCATTCTTCTTTGCAGACTTACCAGTCATGTGAGTCACCTTCTTTAAATGTAAATAGGTTGGAAAGGGGGGTTACCCCCTTTGTGATGTTTATTCGTCTTCGTCCATTCCCGGAGGGATTCCGCCGGGCGGTCCGGGGGGCATGGCCATTCCGCGTGCTGCGATAACGTCATCGATCCTGAGGATCATGACCGCTGCATCGGTCGCTGAGTTAATGGCCTGCTTTCCAATGCGGTAAGGTTCGATGACATTGAGTTTTGCCATGTCTTCAACTTTACCGGTGAACGGATTCAATCCCGCTGCCTTCTTGCCGTTGGAGTGCTGTTTCCTCATCTCGATCAGTATGTCGATCGGGTCGAGTCCTGCATTCTCTGCCAACGTCGTAGGAATGATCTCCATCGCGGATGCGAATGCATCTATTGCGATCTGTTCTCTTCCGCCTACTGATGCTGCGTACTCGCGGAGCCTCATTGCGATCTCGACAGCAGTTGAACCGCCGCCGGTGACCATCATTCCGTCTTCCGCTGCAACTTTCACGACGCTCCATGCGTCTACGAGCGATCTTTCGATCTCATCGATGACGTGTGTGGTTCCGCCTCTGATGAGTACAGAAACTACCTTAGCGTCTTTCAATCCAGTAACGAAGGTCATTTCCTCGTCTTGGATGGTCTTGAGCTCAATGCAGCCTGCGGTACCGAGGTCTGCTGCGTCAAGTTCCTCGAACTTGTTGACAATGTTTGCTCCCGTCGATTTAGAGAGTTTTTCCATGTCGCCCTTCTTCACACGTCTTGCTGCGTATATTCCTTCTTTTGCGAGGAAGTGCTGCGCGAGATCATCAATGCCTTTCTGGCAGAACACTGCGTCTGCACCGGCTGCTTTGACCTTTGCGACCATGTTCCTGATCATGTTCTCTTCCTCTGCGAGGAATGCGTTCAACTGTGAAGGATCGGTGATCTCGATCTTTGCATCGATCTCTGTCTTCTTGATCTCGAACGGTGTGTCCAATAACGCAACTTTAGCGTTCTTCAGGAGCTTGGGCATTGACGAGTGAACAGGTTCTTTGTCAATGATCAGTCCTTTGATCAATTTCGTTTCCTCCATGGATCCGCCCGTCTTCTTAACGGTCTGGATGTCCCTGAGGTCTGCGGTAACTCCGTCCTTTGTCTTCGTTGCGATCGTCCTGATAGCCTCGACAACAAGGTCTGCGAAGAACTCTTTTGATGAGTTGACCTGTTTGCTGATCATTGCTGTCTCAGCGATCATCTTCATCGATTTGGTGTCATCGAGTGAGACTTTCTGTGAAACGTCCTTCAGTATCTGCTGTGCTTTGTCGTTTGCAAGCCTGTATCCTGCGGAGATGATCGTCGGGTGAACGTTGGAGTCGACCATGTCGATCGATTTCTTCAGGAGTTCGCCTGCAAGGATGACGGATGTTGTGGTTCCGTCTCCGACCTCTGCGTCCTGTGTCTTCGCAACTTCCACCAGCATCTTTGCTGCGGGGTGCTGTACATCGATCTCTTTCAGGATCGTAACACCGTCGTTGGTGATGATCACGTCGCCCATGGAATCGACAAGCATCTTGTCCATTCCTCTGGGGCCGAGGCTGCTTCTAACTGAGTCTGATATTGTCCTGGCCGCTGCGATGTTGTTAAACTGAGCGTCCTTTCCTTTGTCCCTTTTTGTCCCCTCTTTGAGGATAACGATAGGTGCGTTGCCCATACCCATTTTCTTCATTCCTCCATTTAATACTGGAATCTAGTTCCTGCTAAAGTTTGTTCTTCTATATAAAGTATCGCTTATGTGAGATTGATACAGATCAATTATAAGAATGCGTGCCCGCGAACCGTCCTGAAGCTTCCGTGCCTTAGTATCTGCTCTGCGGCTTAAATATCTGTGCCGAAGGATGTTCCGGAAAGAGGGCAGAGATAAAAGAGAAAGACGGTGAAGATCTGCCTTCGATATGAATGGTTTTTGGAGGCGCAGACCAAAAAGGGATGGGATGCAAATACTGCGCCTCCGGGTTTGCGGGTGAAGAAAGTCCCCCTTGCGGAAAAATAAAAAAGCAGATGGAGGAAAAATAGGGCCGCCCACAGGGGGGAGAGGAGCGGCCCCTATCAAATGAATCATCTGCAATTCAATATTCAATCAGACTTTACTTTCACTAGCAAGTATCTTATGTAAACTATCTTATAAATAATGGAAAGTTTCCTGATAGAAACTTAAAACCATTTTTTGGTAGGAAGCAAAGTGCGGGCCGTTCTTTTCGGAAGATGTACTGAGCTTTTTCCTTCAGATCGCCCGTGATGTGTCTTTTTGCTGTACTTTACTTTCGCTAGCTGATATTTAATAGAAACCAATTTATGTGCAGTAAGAAGTTTTCCCATAGATATCATGGACCACAGCTGCACGGTTTATCGGACAATGGACTATCTCGCGAAAAAATGGACGATCATGATCCTTCTGGAATTGTACAAAGGAGAAGAAGAATGGAAACGATTCTCTGAGATCCGCGGATCAATGAAGGACATCACACCCAAGATATTGTCGGAGAGGCTGAAAGAAGTTGAGGAAGAAGGGCTGATCGAAAAGACCGTTGACGCTTCATCATTCCCCGTCAAGAGCTGTTACCGTCTCACGGAATCCGGCATTGAACTCATTGACACTGTGAAAGCAGTAAAGAAGTGGGCCTTGAAGTGGAAGGTCGATTTCAAAGCCTGCGCAGGACAGGACTGCAAGAACTGTTCCCTCTGAACTGCAGAACAGGGTGCTGCTTGTGATCCTGGTGAAGCAGCACCAAAATCAATTTATTCATGTGGCTTGGTGTTCTCTCATGGACCTTTGTTTCTCTGTTGACGGATATGTTCTCGAAAGAACGAACGAGATCGGATATACGTTGGAATGCACGAAGCAGAGTGTTCTGCGTTCTGTCGATGACCATGAGAAAGAAGGTTCAGAGTTCTGGATCGATATCCTTCTGAGCTTCGTGACAGCTGCGCTGGACGATCCGAAAAATGAAATTCTCATTCTGAGACGTTCTGACGGCCGCCGTGCGGGAATGTTGTGGATGTGCCGTTCCAAAGACCAGTATACGTGTGATGATACCGGATACATAATGGGAATATTCGTTGAACCCGAACTGAGGGGGAACGGTCTCGGGAGGGCTCTGCTGAAAACTGCGGAGGACTGGTGCTCCGAAAAGGGATTGATGTCCGTAACGTTGAACGTAAGTCCATTGAACGATGCTCTCGGCCTTTATGAAAAATGCGGATTCCGTGAACGAAGCGTTGTCATGCGTAAAGATCTTCCGGGATCACGAGGTTCTTTCCTCTGAACGGATCTACTCCGGCAATATACTTCATCCATTCCTTCAGTTCCGCCTCGTCTGCGTAACCCGGTGTGAAGAATCTTCTCACATTCCCGGTCAGCATGTAGACTATCAGAACAATTACCACGGCAATGAGTATCCACATTGCGTACGTTCCCTGGAATGCAGCCTCTATCGGCAATATCTCTGAAAGGCCGATGGTCCCGAGGATCGACATCATCGAGTATGTTATCGAAAATCGTATGACGCCGACCCACGCTTTCCTGCTTCCTGACGATAATCTGAAAATTGTTATCACATAGTTGGTGTAAAGAACGAACATTATCAGCATCATTCCCAACGTTGCCATCAACGCGAGAGGTGATGCTGTTTCCATTGCTTCGGGGATCGCTTCGAACACCCTGTACAGATAGAAAGAGGCAAAGAACAGCGCCACCAGTGCAACAGCTATCAGAAGCGTCGGCGGCTTCCTGCCCAACTGTGCTTTGATGTCCCTTACCATGGATCCAAGGAGGACCAGAATACTATTTATGTTGTTCTTTGATTGCTTGGTCAATGGATTCAGTGAAAGCATGTAACAGGATCATCCTGAACATAACCGACCGCGACCGCTCGGATATGATACTGTATCCGCTGATGATAACTGTTGTCCTCGTTTCGTACATTGCGATATTCGTTTACTATACGATAAGCGTCTTCGAAAGGTACAGCGGGATGCCTCCGTGGGAACACATGTTCGGAGTGCTGGCACTTTTGCTTATGGGTATATCTTTGATACTTGCGGTGTTCTACTTACTGATGGTTCGGAGCGCCAATCACTCCAGGAGGGAAGCGGACCTCAGAAAGGCGCTGATCGATTATGTGGAGTTCTTCGGGTCCCGCAAAGGTGCTGATGTTTCCCAGCATGTGAAGAATCTCAAGGGACTGGACGAAAGGTATCTGCGTGACGAAAGGATCGGTAATCCGAAAAGGGACATCTTATGGGTCGCCGCACCCGGCATCCTGGGGTTCATGATGATGTTCATACCCCAGCTTGAAGATCACATCCTACTGTTGATAGCTGGTTGTTTCTTGCTTTCGGTGATCATCGCCCTTATTGTGATACCTGACGTCACCACATTCGGATTGAAACACGATAAACGTTCTTTGGAGTTCACTTCCGCCTTCAGCAATGCGGTTCGACCGCTGAATATGAAGGTCGTTCCGATGAGCAAGAGCGTAGGATACAGGAACTTCGGTGTCTTTGCTATTTTGACACTTATCACATTGGGCGCGTTCTCCGTCGTCTGGACGTATATGATATTCGGAGACATGAACAAACATTTCCATGAACAATGGAAGTTCGAAGATCACTTGTTCAGAATGGTGAGGGATACGGAAATTGAGTACATGAGAACACGCAGACCACCTGAGGAAGAACTGATCCGCGAGACCATCCGCATCCCTGAAAAGGATGACGACGGATATATTTGAACTCCTTCCAGGTTCTGACGCTGCTGTTCTCCGCCTGTTGCATGCTTTTATCTAGTTCGATATTCTCCCGTATCCAATGGACGTACGGCAGGCGGTCAAGCTTCTCCTTGTTGGATTCCTTATCGGAATAGCGTTCGCACTCCCGGGAGTAAGCGGTGCGGTCATCGCCGTTGTGTTCGGAATATACGGAAGACTTGTCGCCGATCTCAGTGATCTCAGGGTCGGTCTCAAGAAGGATCTCTGGTTCATCATGCTCCTCGGTCTCGGGCTTGCCGCCGGTTTTGTGATGTTCGCTGTGATATTCACAGATGCCGTGGAAGCGCACGGATCGATCATCATGCTGCTGTTCTTAGGTCTTATCGTAGGTCAGGTGCCTGAAGTGTGCAAGATCGCAAAGGGCGATCAGCCTGTGAGATCTTCGTATGTTGCGTGGGCGGCCGTCGGTGTGATCGCTATGCTCCTGCTGCTTGTGGCGACCGGAGGGGAAGTGAGCGATGTTACGTTGGACCGCACGATCATCGGTATCATGCTTGCGTTCTGTGCGGGCGTGATATTAGCAGTATCGGGAATAATTCCGGGGATCAGCGGCACATCCCTGCTGATAGCGATCGGACTGTTCACGCCGACGATGTACATCGTCCGTGATTTCGATCCTGTTCTCATGCTTCCGTTATTGGCGGGTGCTTTCATCGGTATGGTGTTCATCGCAAACGTGATGAACAGACTGCTGACAACCCGGTACTACGAAACGTATTACGTTGTGTTGGGGTTGACGATCGGTTCCGTTATCCTGATCATTCCGCAGATAGACGCTTCGGTTAATATCATGCTGGGCATTGCCGCATTCGTCGTAGGACTTGCGGTGAGTACTGCATTCAACCTATTCGGCAGGAATCAGGACCTTGGCGTCTGAACAGGGATCACTTTAAGGAATCTTCTCACCCACGTTTCCCAATCCTTCAGGATGGTCTCCGCCTTCGTACTTCCGGTGTATCTCCTGTGAGCCTCGATCATCTCCTTCAATTCTCCGGGATCGTCCACCAGTGAGAGTTCTACCATCCCCATATTGCAGTTCCTGTCGAATGTTCCGTTCTCATTGAGGACGTATGCCGTACCTCCGGACATTCCCGCTGCGAAATTCCTTCCCACGCTTCCCAATATGGCGACCTTGCCTCCGGTCATGTATTCACACCCGTGGTCACCTATTCCTTCGGCGACCGCAGTGGCGCCTGAGTTCCTTACTGCGAAACGCTCCCCTGCCTTTCCCCTTATGTACAGTTCTCCTGATGTCGCTCCGTACATCACGGTGTTGCCTGCGATCACGTCACCATTGCCATCCGGTATTATCGATATGCGTCCTCCGGACATCCCCTTTCCCACGTAATCATTGGCTTCGCCCTTCAATTCCATCTCTATCCCTTTGATCAGGAATGCTCCGAAGCTCTGTCCCGCGGATCCTGTGAACCTTATTCTGATCGAAACATCCTTGGATGACCTTACCACTTCGCCGGACAGCATCGTTCCCACGGAACGATCGGTATTCCTGAGAGTATATGAGAGATCTGCGGAAGAGCCGGAGAACGCCGGTGCCGCATCTTTGATCATCTTCTTGTCTATGGATCCGGCTGCCGGATCGACCTGGCGCACACTATGCATCTGAGCACCTGGAACCGTTTCGATCATATCCGACAGGTCCATCCTGCCGTCTGCCGGCTGTATCAGGTCTGCCCGTCCGATTATATCGTTGAGCGAACGGAATCCCATCTTCGCCAGCCATTCCCTCACATCCTCCGCAACATATCTGAAATAACATATCAGGTCCTTTGCGGATCCTTTGAACCTTTTCCTCTTCTCCGGGTCCTGTGTCGCAATGCCCACGGGACATGTGTTCAGATGGCATCTGCGGTCCATCACGCAGCCAAGCGCGACCAGAGGGGCGGTCGAGAAACTGTATTCTTCCGCACCCAATAAGGCTGCGGTGATCACATCGCGCCCTGTCTTAAGCTGACCGTCCGTCTGTATCCGTACCCTCTCGCGGAGGCCGTTCATAACCAGCGTCTGCTGTGTTTCTGCCAAACCTATCTCCCACGGCATTCCGGCATACTTTATCGATGATACGGGTGAAGCGCCCGTACCTCCATCGGCACCGCTTATCAGTATGACGTCCGCACCTGCTTTCGCAACGCCGACCGCTATCGTTCCAACACCCGAACATGATACCAACTTGACGCTTATCCTCGCTTTCGGATTTATGCATCTCATGTCGTATATCAACTGTGCCAGATCTTCTATTGAATATATATCATGATGCGGGGGCGGCGATATCAGCGTCACGCCGGGGAGCGTATGTCTGGTCGCTGCGATGATCTCATTGACCTTATGTCCTATCAGCTGTCCGCCTTCACCGGGCTTCGCACCCTGCGCCACCTTTATCTGTATCTCGTCAGCGTTCACGAGGTATTCTGCTGTGACGCCGAACCTTCCTGATGCTATCTGTTTTATCGCACTTCTCACATTCCGTCCGTCACGTGTCCTATACCTTTCCGGATCCTCTCCGCCTTCACCGGTGTTGCTCTGTCCTCCGATGATGTTCATTGCCTCTGCAAGTGTCTCGTGAGCTTCCGCGCTTATCGATCCGAAGGACATTGCACCCGTGGAGAATCTCCTCATTATCATCTCCGCCGGCTCGACACTGTCCATCGGTATCTCGGATGCTGTCCTCGGGGACATTGCATCACGTACGAACGTCCTTGTGCCTTGGGTCTCCTTGAACCTTCCGTATGCTTCCTTGTCCCCTGCTACTGCTTTATGCAGCTCTTTGACCGCTTGGACCGACCAACTGTGCGTCTCCTTCCCTTGCGGACCCGAACCTATGTCCTTTGCCGCCCCTTCGATATCATCCAGCGATATCCCTCCTATCGGCGAGGGGGTGTTCGAGAAATATTTACCCGTGACATCCTTTGAAATACCCAATGCCTCGAAGAGGTTCGCCCCGCGGTAGCTTCTCAATGTGGCTATACCCATCTTGGACATCACTTTCAGTATCCCTTTCTCCAGTGCGGATACGTAATTCCGCTCTGCGGAGGATATGTCCATTTTGATCATGTCCCCCTTTATCGCATCATCCAGCACCGCGAATGCCATATACGGATTGACCGCGTTCGCGCCGTATCCGAACAGCAGGGCATGATGCATCACTTCCCTCGGCTCTCCCGATTCGATTATGAGTGCGGTCTGCACCCTCTTCCTCTTCTTTATCAGATGACCGTGTACCGCCGCTACCGCCAGTACGGACGGTATGGGGATCGTTCCGTGAGCGTGACGGTCGGAGAGGACTATGTACGATGAACCGGCATCGACGGCCTTCTCCGCTTCCTCGCATATCCGATCGATCGCATCTTCCAATCTCTCCGAGAAGTCGAATGTCATCCTTATCACCGAGGTGGCGAATCCCTTATATTCGAGGTTCATCAGGAGGTCCAGTTCCTTGTTCGTCATCACCGGATGCTTTATCTTCACCACTTTGCAATGCTCCGGCATCGGATCCAGCACATTCCAGTGTATCGACCCCGCATAGCCGGTTATCGACATTACCAGTTCTTCTCGTATCGGGTCTATCGGAGGATTCGTGACCTGAGCGAAACTCTGTCTGAAATAGTTGAATAAGCGCTGCGGCTGTTCCGATAACACAGGAACAGGAGAATCATTTCCCATCGAACCCAAGGGTTCCCGTCCGGTCTCCGCCATTGATATGATCACAGACGTGTCCTGCTCGTTGTACCCGAACACCCTTTTCGCCGTGTTCATATCCGGTACGGCACGTTCCGGTTCCCTTCCTGACATCACTTCCTCGAGCTCCACACGGTTCTTGCTCAACCATTCCCTGTACGGATATGCTTTCGAAAGCGCTTCCTTTATCTCATCATCCTGGATCACAGCCTTTCTTTCTGTGTCTATGATCATCATCTTTCCCGGACGGAGCTTCCCCTTCTCCAGAACATCCGTTCCTTCAACAGGTATCACTCCTGCTTCAGATGCCATTATCAGTGTTCCGTTCTTCGTCAGCGTGTATCTCAGCGGCCGGAGACCGTTGCGGTCGAGCATCCCGCCCGCGATCCTTCCGTCAGTGAAAAGTACTGCAGCCGGTCCATCCCAAGGTTCCATGAGTATACTGTGGTATTCGTAGAATGCCTTCAGGTCATCATGGATCGGGTTCTTGTCATTCCAGGACTCCGGGATCAGCATCGACATCGTGTGCTGTATCGATTTGCCTGACATGGATATGAATTCAGCCGTGTTGTCCAGGGAAGCGCTGTCGCTCATGTTGTCCTGAAGCACCGGATACAGCTCGGTCACATCGAACCATTCCGACCTCATCACGCTCTCACGTGCCGACATCCATGAGCGGTTTCCCTTGATGGTATTTATCTCGCCGTTGTGGCATAGCAATCTGAATGGCTGCGCTGAACGCCATGCGGGCATCGTGTTGGTCGAGAACCTGGAATGTACCATCGCGATGGCCGACTTGAACAGAGGGTCCGAGAGATCCGGATAGTATTGCCTGAGCTGTGCCGGAGTCAGCATTCCCTTGTAGACCATTCTGGCGGTCGACAGGGAGCAAATATAGAACTCCTCTTCATGTGCAAGGAGCTTCTCTGTCTTCTTCCTCACTTTGTAGAGTTTGTGTTCCAATTGTTCCTGGGAATCATAGCTGGTTATGAAGACCTGCAGTATCTTCGGTTCACACTCCTGCGCAGCTCTGCCGGGAATTCCGCGGCGTACAGGTACTTCCCTTTCCGATATCAGATGGAGACCTTCGTCATTCACCTCTTTCCGGAAAACGTCCATGCATTTGTCAGGGTCCTTCGGCAGGAACAGCAGCCCCGTACCGTAGCGCCCTTCCTCCGGCACCTGTATGCCCAGGGAAAGGATGAATTCGTGAGGTATCTGTGTCGTGATGCCTGCGCCGTCTCCTGTGCGGTCGGCGTTCTCTGCACCGCGATGAGCCATGTTCTCATTGATCCTGAGCCCTAATTCCACGATATCTCGGGTCTTTTTACCGGAAACATCGACAGCCAGGCCTACACCGCACGAATCGTGCTCGTATTCTCTTCGGTATAAGGACATACCTCACCTGATGAACATCATCTCGCGGTATTTGGGAAGGGGCCACATCTGATCATCGACGATCATCTCAAGTTCATCGATATGCTCACGGATCTTCTCTATATAGGGGATCATACGGTCATGGTATCCTATCGCCTTCTCTTTCTCATCCTCTATCACAGAGAGTTCGTCTGATAGTTCCGATAGCTCGAAGGTCATCCTCCTCACAGAGGCTATGTGTTTCGATATGTCCCCGATTATCCTGAGCTGGCACTTGGCAAGTTCTTTGACCTTTGTCTCCGAGAACACAGCTTTCATGCGAGATACGTTATCCAATAGGAAAGACTGATATCTTGTTGCCACCGGGAGTATGTGGTTTGACGAGAGGTCTCTCAGGACCCTGCCCTCGATCTCTATCTTCTTGCTGTACAGCTCCCACCATACTTCGTTCCTCGCTTCCACTTCCACTTCAGTCAGCACACCGGTTTCGGTGAAGACCTTCAGGGATCGTTCGGAAACGAATGATTCGTATATCTTCGGAACACTGGTCTCGCAGTCAAGACCGCGTTTCTTGGCCTCCGCCTTCCATTCGTCGGAATAACCGTTGCCGTCGAAGCATACGCCCTTGCATTCTCTCATGTATGCTTGGAGGACCTCGATTATTGCTTCCTCGGTCTTCATTCCCTTTCCGATCTTCTCGTCAACTTCCTTCTTGAACTTGGTAAGCTGGTGTGCGACAATGGTGTTCACTACCATCATCGGCATGGCGCAGTTCGCTGACGAACCTACGGCCCTGAACTCGAATCTGTTACCGGTGAACGCGAACGGGGATGTTCTGTTCCTGTCAGTGTTGTCCATCAGGATCTCGGGGATCTGCGGGAGGTTCAGCTTCAGACCGGAACGAACGTCGGCCTTGATCACGTTCTTCTTGGTCAGCAGTGCCTCTAATGCAGCGGACACCTGGGTTCCCAGGAAGGATGATATGATCGCGGGCGGAGCCTCGTTCCCGCCTAGTCTGTGAGCGTTCGATGCGCTTGCGATCGATGCCTTCACAAGGCCGTTGTTCTTGTATACCGCGGCCAGGACGTTCACCATGAATGTAAGGAATCTCAGATATTCCTCATCCGTCTTTCCCGGGGACATCAGGTTCACGCCCGTGTCCGTTCCGAGGGACCAGTTACAGTGTTTTCCGGAGCCGTTCACCCCTTTGAAGGGTTTCTCGTGGAGCAACACCCTGAAATGATGCTTAGCTGCGACCTTCTTCATGATCGACATCAGTATCTGGTTGTGATCGACGGCGAGGTTCATCTCTTCGTATACCGGGGCAACTTCGAACTGGTTCGGCGCAACTTCGTTGTGTCTTGTCTTTAGCGGGATCGATAATTTATAGCATTCGACTTCAAGCTCCTGCATGAAGGCCATGGCCCTCAACGGGATGGATCCGAAGTAGTGATCTTCGAGCTGCTGGTTCTTCGCGCTCTCGTGACCCATCAGCGTACGTTCAGTGAGCATCAGGTCTGGACGTTGCGAGAACAATGCAGTATCAACAAGGAAGTATTCCTGTTCCCAACCCAGGAATGACGTCACCTTTGAGGTCGCCGGGTCAAAGTATTTACATACTTCCGTTGCCGCTTTGTTCACTGCGTCTATCGACTTCAGTAGGGGGGTCTTGTGATCAAGCGCTTCGCCTGTATATGATATGAACACCGTGGGAATGCATAATGTATCGCCGATTATGAATGCCGGGGACGATGCGTCCCATGCAGTGTATCCTCTTGCCTCGAACGTGTTCCTGAGACCTCCGTTCGGGAAACTTGATGCATCGGGTTCCTGCTGCACCAGCAGCTTCCCTGAGAATTCTTCCATTGAACTTCCGGAACCGTTCGGCTCCGAGAATGCGTCGTGCTTTTCCGCAGTACCGCCGGTGAGCGGATGGAACCAATGTGTATAGTGCGTGGCACCCATTTCCATTGCCCACTGTTTCATTCCCGCTGCCACGTGATCCGCGACGGTACGGTCCAAAGCTATTCCGTTGTCGATCGTATCCTTCAGTATCTGTATCGTCTTCTTTGAAAGATACTTATCCATCTGCACCTTGTTGAACACTTTACATCCGTAGTACTCAGATGTGGACCTCGCAGGCACCTTGAACGTCACCGGTTCCCTCGAGCTCGCTGTCTCTATTGCTTTGAACCTTATGTTATCCATGATGGGTGATTGCGAGACATCACTAATAAACCTTTTGTCTCATGATATCAAATGTAGCGTCTAAAATGAAGATATTAGACAAATATCTAGTTATTGTTTAATGAATCATACATGCCACTATTTTTTCATGAAAAACTTGAAAATTGTAAAACATTTGGCCATGTTTTTGACGATCGCTGTCCGGTTTCTTCCATTCGAGGGCTGACAGTACGCAAATACCTCGGCTCACGCGCGGGCATAGGATTAAGTCTAAAACATCTATAACGAAAGCAGAAAAAAACAGAGGGTCAACCATGGCATTCTTCAAATCAGGAAACGACATGATCAAGGAAGGTAACGACCTTATCAAGAGGAAAGAGTTCGATAAAGCAATCAAGGCCTTTCAGAAGGCATTGAGCAAAGGGATCAGTAACAAGAGCGAGGAGGCTGAGGTCAACGTCATGATCAATCTGATCTCACTTAAGAACAACCTCAGCAACTCAACCGCTTATGCGAACGTCGCAAATATGCTTCGAGACCTGGGCGATGCGGATATCGAATTCGGATTGTATAACGTTACGGCGAAAAAATTAATGGTTGAATGTGAACTGCTTTTCAGAGAATTCGGTGCACTTTCCCTGTCCAGGGATCCTGCGAGATCGGACAAACGCGGTGAAGAACTGATAAAGGTTGCTCAAGAGTACATGATGAAGATGCAGAATGATATCTTGATCATACCTGAGATGTTCGCCGGAGTCTCCATGAACGGCGGAAGGAGAGCATTGAAACTCCTTGCTGAAGGGAACGAGGATCTTGCCGAGAACATGGTGTTCTCGGATCCCCGCAAGGCCGCGGAATATCAGCAGATAGCATACAACTACAGGGTACAGATGGGTGAGTCCGGTGACGCCAACAGGCAAAAGATCGCATGTTATTCGAAATCTGCGACATGCTGGATGTGCAGACGTGACGTTTCCGGTGAGAGGGTGCATTTCTTCCCCATGAGCAGTGACGTCGGGGTCATGAGGTACAAGGACAGCGATGAGGGCCACCTTCCCTCGAAAAGTGATTCCGGTGATGCTGTTTACGTATGCAGAGCGTGTTACAGCGCGATATCGAGACGCGCGGATTCGATCGCGAACAACTATCACAGACAGGCCATGGCAGAGATCAAAAGAGTTGAGGCATCCCTGAGGGCAGAGATCGCAGCAGTGAACAGTCGTGTCAATTCGATAAACTACAGGTGAGAAAATGGACGAATCAGTATCCTTGCGCTGCAAGTACTGCGGTGCACCGTTCGAAACTTCCAGCTTGGAAAAGGATTCTCCTTACGTAACGTGTACGTCATGCGGAACGAGTCAGCAGCGCGTTGACGCCAAAGCGTACCTTGAACAGATGATGACCTATGTGCAGTCGTGGATAAGCAGCGCCATCCCGACCGGTTTCAACATGTCTCAGGCCGCAAATGTGGATGCGGTCGCAAGGCACAGCATATTCGTGCGCAACATACAGCCCAAGGTAGAATCCGGACTGATGGAATACAAGTTCAACAACAACAGCCTTTTCGCCAACGGTCTGTTGGTCTTACCGTTCATGAACGTCAACATACCGTCGCCCGCGAAGACATCGGCACAGGCATTCGAGTTCAATGCATCCGTTCGTTCGGTCTCGGCTTTGGCAGTGGACGACAACAGCACCGCGCTCGTGAACGAGGCTGCTGTGGTTTCTCAGATCTATGCGCTTGTGCTGAACAACACGAAACTGCTTGCAGAGGACAAAGAGGGAAGATACGAACTGATGGCTAACAATTTCAACGAATGCGTCCGTATCATGAAGCCCATGAAAGGATACGAACCTGTTTGTGAAAGGTTTGAATGCCTGACATTATTGTGCAGCGGCCTTGCCGATCTTCTCTCGGGAGGACTTGTCAACGCCGGTCCGAAAGTGAGCGAGGGGACGATAAGACTTGCCAAATGCAAGGAAATGGTCATTATGAGCCCGTCCTTCGGAATAATGCTCCAAGCAGTTGATCAGGAGCTTTCCATTGCTAACGCCGTCAACAACCTTATCAACCTGATCACCGCGAATCCAGGAATAGATCCGCTGCAGACCTTGGATACCATTCGCAAAGTTTCCAAGCAGGGTGTGGCAGCACAGGGCAAATGGGCAACGATGCTTTCGAACATCTACCGTTATACGGAGATATTCAGTTCCATTTCTTCCGTGTTCTCCGCGAAAACAGGGGAATCAACACTCAACGTGGCCTCGGGCGGCGGAAAATATCTGATGCCGTTCTGGGAGGTCGATCTGGAATACAGTTTCCAGACAGGATCGTTATGGGCGAAGAAGAGCGTCGAAGTGAGAGAAGTTCTTTTCATTCCGGCCGATTTCGTATGTGACGTGGGATTCGTGAACAATCCCTCATATGCGATAACGGACATCTTCGCAGTACGTCCCGAAAAGAGTATCCTCGCGGGACTGAAGGGAAGCGAAACAAGCATATCAAGCGGCGAAGGATTGGGAAATTTGGCACAGTCGATCTCCAAAGGATCATCGGGCGGAAGGAAGATCATCCTTCCGCTGAGTACAAGCAAAGAGGCCAGCAAGCTTGCGAGCGAGTACATCGCTCAGAGAACTGCAGCCGATACCAAACTCAAGCTCAGTAAACCTCGTGTCAGGGATGTTGTATATATCCCCTGCGATGTGGAAGGGAACGTAACCCTGCCGAAAGAATTCGGGGCACTTGTACCGGCCAGGGTAAAGAACACGAACGGCTCCGCGCTGCTCTACGTGTGAAAACGAAAAAGGAAAGGAGTAACAATGTCTAGAAGTGGCAAAGTGGAAAGAGGCAACATTCAGACCATATCGGTCGCAGCATTCGTGCTGCTGCTTGCCTTGGCGGTTGTATTGATAGTCGCAACGGATCTGAAGACCTCCACGGCTCTGGCCATAACGGTCGCAGGGTTCGGAGTATTCGTTCTGATCATATCGTTCCTGCTGTCAAAGGACGGCGGATACGGAGTATCGGACAGCAGCAGAGCGAGAGCCTCGGGGCTTGTGCTGATACTGCTCGGTATCATGGGTGCAATGGCCACCTATGGTGTGGACTGGTGGATGATCGCGTTATTCGCGTTGGTCATGATCGCCGTCCTGATATTATCAATGGGATTAAGATTCGGAGGGAAGTAAACATGGGATATGACGATAAAGTAAAGGAACAGGTAGCGGGATCCAAAGGACTCATAGAGAGGATCACATTACACATCCCGTTCTACAGCGGATATAGGAAGAGGAACACCGCACGTGACGTCGACCGCGAGGTACGTTACGGGATAATAAGGATAATGAAAGGTGTCAAGATCGATCTTGAGGGGATACACAGGGAGGTCGTTCTCGCAGGGGATATGGACCTTGCCAGGAATGTGGAACGTATCAGAACAAAGACCGATACGCACTGCACCAGGATCGAAAAGGCAGCGAACGGATACAGCGGTATCTTCGCCACCATGAAGGTCAAGGATGAAGAGCTTGATGCTGTGGTCGAGTGGGACGCGAAGATACTGGACGGCGCAGCTGACCTCAGGGAGTTGTCAGAGAACATCCGCAATGCCGCCGAGGATGGAGAGGACATCAAGAAGATGCTCAGGAACCTCGAGAACATAATCGATGACCTGATGGAACAATACAACGAGAGGGACAAGGTCCTGAAGGGTCTCGCAGGGGAGGAATGAAGATGGCAAAAGAAGACAAACCGACCAACGTTATACAGTGGGCGAGTCCGGGGCCGGAAGACATCGTATGGAAATACGAAGTGGACAGAATAAGGACCGGCACAATACTTGTTGTGAGGGAACATGAGGTCGCAGTGTTCTTCAGGGACGGTCAGCTGTTCGATGTCATGCCTCCGGGAAAGCACACACTTACTACAGGGAACATCCCGCTGCTGACGAAAGCCTACAGTAAGATCTTCGGATTTGGCGAAACTCCGTTCAAAGCTGATGTCGTTTTCGTGTCAACGAAGATACAGAACGGTAAATGGGGAGTTCGTTCCACGGTACAGGTGAGTGAGACCAACGTTATGATGGTACCGATGATGGCAAACGGCGACTACCAGTTCCGTGTTAACGATGCCACTGTATTCCTGACACAGGTATGCGGCGGCCAGGGCAACTTCAGCACGGGATCCGTCAACGGATTCATGAGAGGCTTCATGGCTGAACAGATCTCCCAGCAGCTTGCGAAACAGTACTACCTTGATGCGATACGCAACCAGGAAAAAGCGTCAACATCAACGAAAGTGTTGGTGGAAGATTACTTCAAACAGAGAGGAATGGAACTCCTTTCGTTCAAGATCGCAGGCATCCAAACAGATGACAAACACCAGGACGAGATCAACAAGCTCCAACGCGTTAACTCAGCAGGCGGTATGCAGCTCAGGCAACTTGAAGCAATGGAGAACGTTGCTGACGGTCTCGGCCAAGGCGGCGGCGGTGCTGCAATAGGTGCAGGTATGTTCATGATGCCTCAAATGATGCAGAACATGCAGCAGGGTACCGGGAACCAGGCGCCCAAGGCGCTGTGCCCGCATTGCGGCGCACCGAATGACTATCCGTACAAATTCTGTAAGGAATGCGGAAAGCCGCCGGTGATGCAGCAGCAGGCTGCACCTGCACCGGCAGCACCCGTACAGGCCGCGCCCGCGGGCGGAGCGAAGACGTTCTCGAGATGCCCGTACTGCGGCGAAGACCTCAACTTACCGAAACCGCCGAAGTTCTGTCCGTACTGTTCGGAACAGCTTCAGTAAACTTTCAGACCGGCTTCGGCCGGTTTTTCTCATTTTATTCCAAAAATACCTGATTGGCGAACATAAATAGTAGTAGTTAACGATAATCATTAAATATTATTCGATTGATGTGTATCACACAGGTGACCGTGTGGAAGAGACCAAAAAGAAGTTGCGGACCATATGCAAGATAGGATCGATCATATCAGCGCTGTTCATCGTTGCATTGGCGATAGCTTTGGTCGTTTGTGTCATCATTGCCATAATCGCACCTGACATCGTAGACAATTTCACCGGCGTCGAGGTCATCGGAGATGTCACTTCAGGGGAGATAAGAATACTGGCGATCGTGGTTATACTGAATGTGTTGATCACGGAGATCATGTTCATCCTTCTCTACAGGATGTTCCAGAACATGCGCGCATCCTCACCTTTCACTGACGAGACCGTGAAGACCATGAAACTGCTTGCGCTCATACTCTTCATATTCGGCATACTTGCACCGATCGTGAACGCGATAGCGAACTTCCTGATGGATAACGTCAGTATACCGGAATGGGTCGGCATGGAAGTGATCATCGGAGCTGTGATATTCTACTGTCTGTCGCTGATATTCCAATACGGAGCAGAATTACAGAAGGAGTCTGACCAGACGTTGTGATATCATGATTATACTGAGATTGGACAAGGTCATGGCTGACCGCAAAACATCTTTGAACGACCTTGCAGCGAAGGTTGGAATATCCAACGTCAATCTATCCAACATCAAAACAGGAAAGATCAGCGCGATACGTTTCACTACGCTGAACGCAATATGCGAAGCCCTGGACTGTCAGCCCGGCGATATACTGGAATATCAGTCTGAATCAGAGAATGCTCCGGAAAGAGAAGCGTGCTCCGAATGCGGGACTTTGAACTCTGTACCGTATAATTTCTGTAAAGGATGCGGAAAACCGTCCGCACCCCGTTTATGAGTTTTACATTTCCGTCGAAGAAGGCAGAAAGAGTGATAATAAATATATGGAATTGATAGCCCCAGTCAGGCCGAGGTAATCTAGTCCGGTAAGGTGGTGGTCTCGAAAACCACTGGCGTTCCGCCTCGGGAGTTCGAATCTCTCCCTCGGCGCCATTTTACTTTTCGCCGCGGTTCCAGATATCATCCGGTAATTCGTCGTATACGGAATCCGATATCTCAGCTACCTTTTCCTCTTTGTCGGCAGATTCCATCAGTTCGTTGATACGCTCGCGCTTGAACAACCAGTAGTGGATCCTCCACTCCCTTCCGTCGTACAACGTCGTCTCTTCTCTTTCTGTCGTCAGTATCCCGGTATCCTCGAGCATGTAGAACGCATCACGGTCCTCCGGTTCCAGGATGTTATCGATGATCCTGTCGGAATAACCGAAGAAGTTCAGAACGTGCAGCGCCAGCGCATAAGCTTGATCGCTTTCCATTCCTTCGTTATCGATGCTGTTCTTTATCGCCAACGTAAGATCGTCAACGGTGAGTGTTGACATATTACTCCTCCACAAGATCGATCAGTTTAGTTTCAGTGAAATCGGGGAATTGTCCGATCGCTTTCAGGACATCCGCGGGAACTACCTGGTCGACACCAACGAGCATGATCGCCTTTCCTTTGGAGCCGTCGCGGCCCACCGACATGCTTCCGATGTTGATGCCATTTTCCCCGAGTAATTTTCCGACCTTTCCGATGATGCCCGGACCGTCTTTGTAAACTGCGACGATGATGTCGTTCTCCAATACCATTTCGAAGTTGTATTCATCAATACCGATGAGTCTGGGCTTACCGGCAATGGATGTTCCGCGGAGTATCCTGGTATCCTTCCCTGAGGTGATCTTCACGGTGATGGAGCTGTTGAATGTCTTCGAGTCATCGTTCTTGGATTCCGTTATGGTTATCCCCTTACCTTTTGCGAGAGAGGGTGCGTTGATCACATTCACGTTGTCGCCGACGATCTTCTGCAGTATTCCTATCAGGACATGTGTCGTTACCGCTTTGGTGTTCTTTGATGCGATGTCACCGCAGCATGTCACTTCGACACTGTTGATCGGCTTCTGATTGATCTGATGCGCGCATATGCCCAACGCTTCAGCAACATGCAGGAATTCTTCAAGCTCTGGGTCTGTCTGTCCGCGAGGTCCGTTGATGGCGTTTCCGATTATGCCTTCCTTAAGGAACCTCACTACTGTCTCTGCCAATTCCACGGAAACCTTTTCCTGAGCTTCCTTGGTGCTTGCACCAAGATGCGGCGTCATGATGAAGTTATCAAGTTCAAGGAGCTTGCAATCTTTCTTTATCGGCTCGTCCACGAATACATCAAACGCTGCTCCTGCGATCGTTTTGCTCTTGAGCGCTTCGTAAAGATCGTTCTCGCTGACAATGCCACCGCGGGCGACGTTGACGAGAAGCGCGTGGGGTTTCATCATTTTGAACTGTTTCGCAGAGATCATGTTCTTGGTGTCCGGGAGCAGCGGAGTGTGTATCGTCATTATATCCGATTCTGTGAGTACCTCCTCAAGATTCGTAAGTTTGACACCTAACGCGTCTGCGACGTCCTGAGGAAGGAACGGATCGTATCCTATCAGTCTCATGTTGAAAGACTTCGCACGCTTCGCGATCTCTCCGCCAACCCTTCCGACACCTATGATGCCTAATGTCTTCCCAAATAATTCGACTCCCGTGAATTTGCTGCGCTCCCACTTCCCTTGGTGCACCGAGGTGTGTGCCTGAGGAATGTTACGGGCCAATGACATGATCATTGCTAACGAGTGTTCTGCCGCGGAGATTATGTTCGCGGAAGGTGTGTTCATCACTAATATCCCTTTTTCGGTCGCGTACGGAACATCGATGTTATCAACACCAACACCCGCGCGTCCGATGAACACTAACTTTTTGCCGGAATCGATGACCTTCTTCGTCACCGTCGTACCGGAACGGATCATAAGTCCGTCGTAATCGCCGATGATCGCACATAATTCATCTTCTTTCAATCCCGGTTTGATGTCCACGGGAATGCCCGCTTTGTTCAGTATGTTCAATCCCTCTTCCGACAAGGGGTCCGAAACGAGTATCTTCATTGTCCTGCCTCCAGTACTTCATCCATTGCTTTCAGTAATCCTTTGACCGCCGCAGGTGTGGTGTCACCCATGTGGCCTATTCTGAATGTCATTTCCTTAACATCGCCGTATCCGTTGGATATCTCAAATCCCTTCTCTTTCAACTTCTTATGGAACTCATCGAAATCCAGACCGTTGCGGTTCAGCACACCGATCGTGTTAGACTGATATCCCTCTTCAGGGAATATTCCGCCGAGCTTCTTCGACCAGTTCCTTACGAGATCGGCCATCTCCTGATGCCTTCTGAACCTTGCCGGCATGCCTTCCTTCAGGATCCTGTCCAGCTGGAAATCCAATGCGAAGAGCATCGAGACGGGGGGCGTTGTTAAAGCGTAATTCTCATCATTGTTCTTTTTGAGCTTTGCGAAATCGGTATAGAAACCGCGGTTCTTGACATCCTTTGACTTTTTCATGAGACGGTCGCTGACAGCAGCGAATGCCAATCCCGGGGGTAACGCGAGGGCTTTTTGAGAGCCGAACACCAGTGCATCGATATCTGCCTTTTTCAGATCGAGATCCATTCCTGCTACTGATGTTACGCCATCAACGAATATCAGTGCGTCGCTCTTTTTCCTTATCTCATCAGCGACCTCGACCACCGGACTAAATACGCCTGTGGAAGATTCGTTGCTTACAAAATGAACTGCTTCCGTGTCTTTGTTGACATTGCTGTCAATGTGGGACGCGCGTATCGCCTTCCCCCACGGAACTGTGATCTCCTTCGTATCTTTGCCGTTGAGTTTCGATATCTCGATCCATCTGTTCCCGAACGATCCGTTCGTTATCCCGGTGACATTGTTGTTGACACCGTTCCTTATGCATCCTTCCAACAGAACGGATGCGGAACCTCCGACCATGAATATGTCCATGTCTGTGTTCAGGACCTTCTTCATTTTCTCTATGATTCCGCCGTGCAGCTGCTTGTATTCCTTACAGCGATGCGTTATCATTGGTTTCGTCATTGCCTGCAGAACATCCTGTTCTACATGGACCGGGCCGACTGTGAATAATCTTCTGCTCAATTCATTCCCTCGGATCGCCTTGGTTAAGACAGACCCTTATCCGATGCCTACTATTTAAGAAAATTGCGCATGCGGGCGTGCACCGCGGGGGTTCCCGCGACTGTTACCGCGCAACCTGCCGTGGAACCGGAACATGTATATGTGAGGCTATCCAAGCTCACGGATGTGTGTTCAGAATGACCGCAATTGAGAAAGTGCCAGCGTACGGATATGTTGCCGCAGAGCGATCAGAGTTTGGACAATGAATGTTTCATGTCGCCGATGCCTTTGATGATCTGTTCTTCCGACGTTGCGTAAGATAATCTGAAGAATCCTTCACCGGCGGGTCCGAAGGCCCTTCCGGGAGTTATCGCAACATGCGCATCCTTCAGAAGATACGTTGCCAATTCATCGGACGTCATCTTGTAGTTGAATTTCGGGAATAAGTAGAATGCACCTTTCGGAACATTGCATTCCAATCCCTTTATCTCGCCCAGGAGGTCTAACGCAAGGTCACGTCTCTTCTTGAATTCCTTTATCATCTGCACCTTGTCGGTCTGCGGACCTTTCAGTGCTTCGATGGCCGCAGGCTGCGTGAATGATGTGCAGCACGTTATCGAATGTGTCTGCAGTTTATCGATAGCAGCTATGTTCTGCTCCGACGCGATGGCCCATCCCATTCTCCATCCTGTCATCGCATAGGTCTTGGAAAGACCTGAAATGGTTATGGTGCGGTCGAACATGTCTTCCATCGACGCTATGGAAATATGTTTTCCTTCATAGATTATGTGCTCGTAGATCTCATCAGAAAGGACCATTATGTCCTTCTCCCTGCAGATCTCCGCGATCGCTTTGATCGAGTCCTCGGGCATTACGCATCCGGTCGGGTTCGAAGGGGAGTTGAGCATGATCATCTTCGTCTTTGACGTTATGTGCTCAGCTACTTTTTCGGGAGAAACACAGAATTCATCTTCGAAGTACGTTGGTACGTAAACGGGTTCGGCGCCTGCGAGTTTGATGCACGCTTCGTACGAGACCCATGCAGGATCCGGCAGGAGGACCTCATCTCCTGGATCCAGGAATCCCAATGCTATCATGAACAACGCCTGCTTAGTAGGCGTTACAAGAACGTTCTTCGGCCCGCATGGTATCTTGTTGTCCCTCACCGCAACCTCGGCGATGGCCTTCCGAAGGTCCGGGATCCCGCGCGACGGCGTATAATGAGTGAAACCGCTGTTCAGCGATGCGATACAAGAATCAACAATGTTCTGCGGCGTTCCGAAATCAGGTTCACCCATTGAGAACGATGTGATATCGATGCCGTCTTGTTTCATCTGACTTACAAGGTTCGATATCATTACAGTACCGGACGCGGGGACGCTCTGAAGCCTCTTGGACACCATTGTCTCACTCTTTCGAACCCTATACTTAGGGTATAGATATTGTTTGCTGTCGATCGCACCTTTGCTTCCATACATACCTGCGATCAACTGACCGTTGGGTCTGTGAATTATGTCTATGTCATCAGGTCGTTGAACTTTCCTGTTTTCTCGGCCATCTTCAGTTCCCTTGCGATCCTTCCGCCTGTACTGAGACCGGGGTATATCAGATCTGCATACGGGGAACCTGAGATGAAAGGATTCGTTCCAGCTACGATACGGGTGGATATTTCAAACACCTTGAATTCCAACTTATCTGTTACGATCGTTTCCAGACAGAACGGTCCCCACATGCCTCCGAAGAGGTCGTATGAACGATTAACGATGCGTTCAGCCATTTCAAATGCTTTCGGAAGTAACGATTCGCGTATGACCACGGGAATATTACCGGTGACAACAAATGAAGGATAGAGGCCGTGTTTCTTCAGGTCTTCGAGAGATCCCAGTTTATACATCTCATCGATGTTGCTCTCATCCCTTCTGTCTATTGACAGTAATTCCAGAGTTCCGCCCCTCGATACTTTGTATCCGTCCTCCTTGAAAGGCGAATAGAAGAAGTGCAGATAGTAACGTGTTCCGATACAGTATTCCTGCATTGTGTAAGGCTGAGTGTTATCAATGTACATCTTGAAATCGGGATAGTCTTTAGCGATGAAGAATCCCCTTCCTCCTTTCGCCCCGTGATATTTCACAAGCACCGGCTCATTTATCTCCCTGGCATCTGTCAGGATCCTCGGCATCGCAACTCCCGCTGATGTTATCCACTGACGTTCCATGTCCCTGTCTGATTCCCATTGCAGGACGGCACGGTTGCAGTATGTCGGTACTTCAAGATCCTCGAATTTCTTCGGTCCCATGTATTCCACGAACGATCCGTGGGGAATGAGGATCACATTCTTGTCATGTAATTCCCCTGCTCTCTCCGCCATCTGATCCAACGACTCGAATTTCATTATCTCGTCAGGTTTGGCCAACGGGAATGCGTCGTAGTACTTAGTGTCATGAGAAACTGTGAGACCGAGTGTCTTGAACCCTTCCTTCCTTGCACCATGGAATATCTGCAGAGAGGAATGAGAACAAAGCGTAGCGATCGTGATATCCTTCTTATCATAAGTTTCAAGGATAGAATCGATCTTCTTCTTGGGAACCATAACGACAGATTGTTCTTAAGGATTTAAATCTTGGGTCTCACAGAGATGGAAACCATCAGAAAAATCCAAAGAACGATCAACAAATCACCCTTCTTTTCTTGTCAGAACAACGGATAAATACTCCGAATTTATTCATATACACATGGCATTCACTCGTGAGTTCTGGGAAATCCAAGCAGGATCAATATTCCTGATACTGCTATGCTTATTCACGGCTCCCGAGAACACATGGGCAGTGATACTGGGGTGGATTGCCTTGACATTGGTTCTTGCGCCGACCTCGCGCAAAGAGGTCAGGGGTAACGCGCCTAAGAAGTAATTACCTTTCACACTACAAAACAACGAAATACTCCCATTCCATTCGTAAATTTATAGCTTTCACAATGGTGTTCAAGGCATATTTGGTAATATCAATGACAGCATTGATATTCATCCTGCTCAAAACACCTGAGAACTTCTGGATGGCGATACCGGTGTGATCGTATTCACTGCACTCTTGTTGCCGATGAATCGTGTGAAAGGCAAAGGTGAAGCGCCTAGGAACAGATAGGTTACGCTTGTGATCCGAGGTTTTTTCATACTATACAATTTTGATGAAAACCGTTCGAACTTTCGAACTTTCGGACTGCTCCCCCCGTTCACTTTATAATCGAACATCAACAATACGGTTTTGATGTTTCGTGTTCGATTGCGGAACATCGTCAAAAAAAGGAGTCGATAAAATGGAAATGAATGAATTAACACCTCATGTAGAAGAACTCAAAAAGGTGCTTGAAGAGAAAGTGAGCGAAGAACAGATAATCTCAGAACTGAACACGTATCTTAACGTTTATCATGTCTCATTGGATGCCGCTAAACGCGGAATCATCAGAAAATACGGCGGAGACGTCTTTGTCACTGCCGAATCAATATCCAAGAAGATCGCAGACCTCAACGGAAGCGAACAGAACGTAGATATCACGGGGCGTGCGGTGTTCGTTGAGAAGAAGGACATCCAGGTGCGCGGTGCACCGAAGACCATACTTTCCGGTATATTCGGTGACGAGACCGCGACAGCACCGTTCACCATTTGGGATATCGGCAGCATTGAAATGGAAAAAGGTAAAACATACGTTCTCAAGAACGCTTACACGAAATTATGGAACGACAAGGTCCAGATCAATCTCGGAAGCAGAGGCATCGTCGAAAGATCTGATGCAGAGATCGAATTACCTGAGAGGACGATCACATACACGTCGTCAGAAGTGAAGATCGAAGAACTCAGGGAAGGTATCGGCAACGTCATCGTCACCGGACGTGTGATCAACGTCGAAGAGAGAACGATACAGGGACAAGATGGTCCGCGTACAGTGTATTCCGGTGAGATCGCTGACGATACGGGAAAGATACAATTCTCAGCATGGGCAGACTTCGGCCTGAAAACAGGAGAGACGATACGCATCGAGAACGCTTACATCAGAGCATGGAGAAGCATCCCTCAGCTGAACTTCGGCGAAAAGAGTGAAGTCAGCAGAGTAGACGATACGTTCGATTCCGTGATAACATCGAATTCCAAGAGCATCGCAGACCTTATCAAGATCGGCGGGGGTATTGACATCTCCGTTACCGGAACGGTAGTGGACATGCGCGCAGGCAGCGGCCTCATAAGAAGATGCCCCGATTGTAACCGTTCCGTGTTGAACGATGAATGCGTCGCACACGGGAAGATAACCGCAGTGCCAGACCTCAGGATGAAGATGGTCATTGACGACGGCACAGGAGCAATAAATGCCATCGTGAATCGTGATGATACTGAAAGATTGACGGGAATTACGTTAGAGAATGCTTTACAGATAGTGAAGGACCTTTCCGACCCTGAAGCGGTCTCCAGGACCATTTCCGACAAGATGATGTTCAAAGACGTTATCGCAACAGGGAACGTAATGAGCGATGACTACGGACCGATGATGATAGTCAAATCTGTAGTGTTAAACGAAACAGACGTTGAAAAGGAAGCTGAAGCACTGTTCAACGAAGTGGAGGGATCATTATGATAGTACGTGAACCTGCATGGAGACTCTTCTCCGGCGAATTGAATTCATCGACGTTGGAGATCAAAGGTACAGATGAGAAATCTCCGTCTTACGTTGTTTCCCCGTTAGGAGCGAAGATCAACCGTGTCATGATATCAGGCGTACTGCTGGAAAAGGAGAACATCGGAAACGAGGACGAACCGTTATGGAGAGCTCGTATCCAAGACGTTTCGGGAGCGTTCTTCGTAAGCGTCGGACGTTTCCAGCCTGAAGCGGCAGCGTCAATGGCCTCTCTGACCGTACCGTCATTCGTTTCGATGATCGGAAAAGTTCGAACATATACGTCAGATGATGGTCGTGTGTTCGTTTCTGTCAGACCGGAGAAGATCATGACCGTCAGCGAAGCCGAAAGGAACAGATGGGTGCTGACTGCCGCCAGATCAATGTGGTCGCGTCTGAACACAATGAAGGATGCATTGGCAGTTCCTGACGTAACGGCAGAGGAACTGAAGGCGAAGGGAATGAACGCTTCACAGGCTGAAGGCATCATAAGCGCGTTGGATTCCTACGGATTCCCTGAATCATCGAAATATCTGAAGATGATTCAGCATGCGCTGAGGACCATGCTGCCGGACCGCGACATCGATCTGGGATTACCGAACGACATGTCCGCGATGCCTGATGAGATCGATATCGAAACGCATGAGATAAGTGCTGACAAGGAAGATATCGTCCTCGGTCTCCTGGACGAACTGGATGACGGGAAGGGTGCGGCATATATGGAACTGCAGAGAATGGCGGAAAGCCAGGGCATCAATGAGATCGAGCTCGAAGAGATAACGAACTCACTGATGGATCAGGGACTTGTATACGAACCGATGCTCGGACGTCTGAAAAAGATATAAAACGGGGCAAAGCCCCTTATTTTTTTTTAAATTGTGTTTTTCTTAGCGACTTCGAACGCGTCCTTGTACTTGTAAAGATACCAGCACACCAGGATACCTAAGATACCGCCGATCAGTGATGCGACGAAACCCATGATCGTTGCGATGATCGCGAAAACGAACGTGATCGTCCAGTTCTGTCTCATGTGTACGAGCACAGCCGCTATTCCGCACATTATACCGCATACGATAGACGTGTATCCGGTCATGATGATCATGTCCTTCATTTCATCAGGTGTCATTCCGAAGAACACATCTTCGAACTTTGATCCCGATTCAGCAAGCGCCTCCACAATCGCCTCCACAATCGCATCAGCGCTGATGACAGAAGATATTCCGGACACTAATGTGACGATGGCTCCGATGAGCAACAGGAACATCGACAATCTGAATTTATCCTCCGCATACTTGTTCTCGATCGCTTTCCATTGCGTCTCGGCCGGCGACGGTGCTGACGGACTTCCGAGAGATGAACCGCAGGCAGGACAGTACGCAGTATGGGAATCGACCTCTTTTCCGCATGTAGTGCAGAATCTGGTATTATCATCCATAAAACAGCATTCAGTTTCCACTATTTTACACTATTTCCTGACGCCATCTGTTAACCGAAAGAAAAGAAAAGGGGCTTACGCCCAATTTTAGACCGAAGCCCGGTCGAATGCCGGTTTCGAGGACATGATGTTCCACAATGCAAGTATTCCTACGATGAGCCCGATGATCGTCGTTACGCCGGCGATGAGCACTATCATCGATATTATTAGAACTACCCAATACATCATTTTCTTGTAACACATCAATGCACCGATGAGACCGATTGCTGCTATTCCTATCAGCGCCCATCCTGAAGTGACGTAAGTGTCTCTCAACATATCTGTTGTTATATCGTTATCGATAACGAAATCGATACCGAACGTGTCTATCAGGGTCTTCATGGCCGTCTCCGCAAGAGCATCCGCAGATGTCAGGAAGTATATCCCCAATATCAGCGAAGGCAGAGTTGCGATCACAAGATACAGAGATGCTTTGAAGATACGCACTTCAGCCAATGCCTTCGTTCCGTCCTCATATGCCTTGGCGGCTGCTTCCGTTGATGTGGGAATACCGCATGCAGGGCAATACACGGCATTAGGGTCCAGTTCCGCACCGCAGGAGGTGCAGAATCCGATGTCGTCTGTCATGTCACAGCTGATAACGTATATTGATTTAAACCGTTGTATCAGGTTCTGAAAACAACGGATGAATATCCCACGACCGCAGAATCATCCATGCCCAAAGAATCAAAGGAATCGGTGTGACACAACATCTCCGATATTGCTTTTTCTGAAAGGATGGCGGCTGCCGCTATCGGACCGTAACCGCATACTGACATTCTGTTGTTCCTGAGCGTTTCGTATATTCCGTCAATGTCCTTCGCCAGGACCTGCTTCAAAAAGAGACTGTCAACGTGTTCAGCTTCCTTCTTCGGAATATAATGGGAAAGATCGCTTGATGCTATCACGATCACGTTGAAACCGTTGCATGCGTCCTTTATCCTGACTGCGAGTTCCTTTGCATTCTCTCCCCTCTGATCCCTCATTATTATCGGCACGATCTTAGGTGCTGGGTCTATGTATTGTATGAACGGGATCTGAACTTCGACAGAGTGCTCCATCCTATGCGCTTTCGGGTCGTCAGGAATGGTCTTCCTGAGACGTTCTGCTATTTTTTCATGTATCCCGCAGACGCCCAAAGGGGTCACATACGGATCGGAACACATCACCGTTCTGTACGGTACACCGTAATGATCCGGTCCTATGATCACGTACGCATCAGGAAGTCCGTTCTCCTTTATTGCTTTGTAGATGTGTGCTGCATTCATTCCTGATGCACGATAACCTGCGTGCGGTGCAACTGCGGCAATGATGTTTCGTTCATTACCTTCCTGTCCCGGCATACCCGGACCTAAGTGATGAAGGAAACATGCTTCGATCTCCGCCTTCAACGAACTCGCGGAAGAAGGATAGAAACGCCCGGCTGCTGCAGGTTGACGCATATAGAAAAGGAAAAGAGGTTGAAGTTAATAAGTTTAGAGACGTGCTTCGAAGTCCTCTATCTCCATCTTGTAATCTTCAGGAGCTTTGAGGTCGCCTTTTGCGATGAGCACTTCTCTCGTGATTATCCAGTAGACGCATGCAAGTGCACGCCTTCCCTTGTTGTTCGTCGGAATAACAAGATCGACGTTCCTTGTTTCATTGTTTGCGTCGCACATTGCAACGATCGGTATTCCTAAGTTGAGTGCTTCATTCAATGCCTGTTTGTCTGCTGCCGGGTCGGTCACAACAATGACCTCAGGTTCCATGAAACCGGGAACTGACGGGTTCGTCAACGTTCCGGGAACAAAACGTCCTGCGAATGCCGGTGCCCCGATGGCCTTTGAGAACTCCCTTGCAGGTCTCTGACCGTATTGTCTTGCTGAAACGACAAGGATCCTCTTCGGGTCGAAACGTGCAAGGAATTTTGCTGCTGCCCTGATCCTTTCGTCTGTTTTCTTGACGTCCAGTACGTACAGTCCGTCCTGCCTGACCTTGTAGATGAAATCCTTCATGTCAGCGCTTTTCTGCTGTGTGCCTATG
>JGI994J12354_10000934_pt1 | contig 29687 bp, 27 predicted proteins | sample IntmicLarv3ML3BL_FD_12354 | JGI IMG/M metagenome (IMG submission 12354) | reverse complement strand
CTGACTAAATTTGTTTGTTTTCTTTTTTCCGAAATTATTGTTCTCAAAAAAAATTGTTTGGGTTTTGTTTTTTATTTCTCAACTATTTAGTTTTCAATGTTCATTCTTACTTGATTTGACTTAATCCCAAAGATAAACTCAAATCGACCGGAGGAGGCGGGATTCGAACCCGCGGTCCCTTTCGGGATCACTAGTTTTCAAGACTAGCTCCTTAAACCGCTCGGACACCCCTCCGTATTTTATATTCAACTGTTTACGCCACTTTTGAGTCTTTAAAAGTCTCAAGCGAACAAGTTATATAATACAGCATCTTTTGCTTTCTGTCAATACTTTTTGTTTATATTTTTTCAGCAACTTGATGCCTTTTTTTCACTGCTCTTCCCGAGCAACGAATAAGATAATAACACATTCATCAAAACATTGCAATACCATTTTACACAATTTTTAAAAAAGTTTTTACTTCCTATCTATATAATTTAAAATTTGATTTTGAAATGGCGCAGATAAATATAAAACGCACAACTTTCTAAAAACATTAAAATAAGCACTGAAATTTTACTCAGTGCTTATCCCTCGATAACTATTGTTCTGTTTCTGCCGCCGTCTTTCGCTTCGTACAATGCGCGGTCCGCAAGTGCGATAACATCTCTGATGGTCGGTTTTTTCATTACATATCCGACACCCAAACTCGCAGAAATTTTTATATTTCCGTCATCATGCGGAACGATGATATTATTTATAACAATTCTTAAATTTTCGGCTAATGTGTAAGCTTCGTCTATATCCAATTCAAATGTTGCGATAATAAATTCTTCGCCACCGTAACGCCCGATTATACTGCTTGGTGTCATGTTTTCTTTCAGCGCATTCGCCGTGACTTTTAAAATATCATCGCCCACCAAATGTCCGTAAGTATCGTTTACCTTTTTAAAGTGGTCTAAGTCAACCATAATAATAAACAATTTTGAATGGCGATTAATCGGCATATTTACCATGACATTTAATTTTTCCAAAAAATATCGTCTGTTATAAATTTTGGTCAGCGAATCGTAATGCGCGAGGTTTTGCATGTTTTGCAAAAGAGTTGTGACCTCCGTGGTATTTCTGATAATGACAGACCACCCGAGAAACGTCTTTTTGTGATTCCCGATGGGACTTACTTCCGCTTTATAATATTTAATATTGCCTCTTTTATCCACAATATCAAATGAATAATTTTTAGTTTCCTTATTGAATTTTGCGGGCATTCCCGAAATATTTTTTATGTTTGTATCTACAGCCGTTTCAAATAATGTAGGCACAAGTTTTTTTGCTGAAAGATTACTGTAAACGTATCCCCAGTCTTGATTAAAAAGTATCATCGAGTCGTCCATGCACTCGACCGCTTCCAAAGATGCGATTATTTCTAAATCCAATAAATTATATTTATTCAAACTGTTAAAAGTAATGAAAACCATAAAACCTAAAAAAATCGGTATCGGATTTCTGTCAAAAGGAAGAATTTCCAACAAATTGGCGATATAAGATATTAAAACAACGCTCATACAAATGAGATAATTGTAATATCTCTTTTGTAAATCCTCTTGAAAATTAGAAACATTTTTCATAAACAGGCGATAAATATTAAAAACGCACATAAATATTGCGCCTTGATTCAAATGGTAAAGAGTTCCGCGCTTCAAAATAAATTTCGGAAAATTGTCTACCATAATCAAACCGATGTCTTTATAAAAAAGATGATGAAAATCATTCGTAAAAACAACGATAAGCACAGTGAAAGCGTATGATGTGAGCAAGACCACTTTCCAAGGTTTAATCCACGAATAATCAAAAAGACACGCCGTTATCAATAAAAAATACGGTGCAATAAACGGTGAGCCGACATGTATAACTTTCAAAGCAACGGAAAATTCATTAACATGAGTACTGTTTATCGCTAAAAAATCTCCTATCAAATAAAAAATCAATGCGAATGAAAATATAATAAAGTAGACATTCTTTTTTGGATTTTTACGCAACAGGGAAAATCCCAATGCGGCGAATGAAGTACATATAGATAATATAGACATAACGTTAAATATATTCATATAAATACTCCTTAACTTGAAAGATTATCTTTTGAACTCGAATTTATAAAGTGAATTTCTTGATTCCGAAAATATAAAAAGATACAATACCCTAAATGTTTATCGGATAAATAAAACTAATTAATTACTAAAGCTGTTCGGAAACCCGAACAGGTCTACCGAGAAAAACGAATACCGAATAAGTTCACTAAAAATCCAAGTTTTTTTGAGATAAATAAAATTGTGACATATTGTAATAATTATTGGAGCTTGACCAACACTTTTTTTGCTTATATAAATAGTTTACGTAAGCACTTTTATAAAAACAGGGTATCTCAAATTTTTTTAATAAGCGGACATCAAAAAAAAATGCATTGTTGTGAGCTCAGAGCACTTCCGCCTCACTTTTCTCAATGCATTTTTAAATTTATATTCAGCATAGTTATATGTTTTATTTTAAACTTTTAACCAGACCTGTTCGGAAACCTGAACAGCTTTAATGATATAAATCCAATATTTAGATTGTATTCAAAAAAATTTCTTCACATGTTTCGTACGAAAAAATACCTAAAGTTTTTTAACATCTCGAATTAAACTTCTCTTTTTTCATAAAAACGAGAAGATAACGAAAGCGAAAAAAACATTATAGCAAGCCAAATAATCAAGCCGAAAAGGAAAGTATAAAATTTATTTGCGTCAAACCAAATTGAAATATTCTCAAAAAATTCAGCGACTTTTCCCTCTTTTGCCTTGAGGGCTATGAAAAAAACAATCGCCGAAAATACAACAAACGGTAAATATACCAAAATTTTAGCTTTTGAATATCCAAGCTTAAAATAAAGCGGCAATTGAATGGATTCCAAAAGTGAAAATATTACAAAAGAAAAAATACAAGTCCAAAGTCCACCTTTAACATCAAAATCTATATTAAACAAATTCAAAATCAATATTGAAACAATAAACGCCAATAGCATCATAACAAGGTTTAATGTTAATGTGAAAATATATCTTCCTTTTACGATATTCCTTTTTGTAATCGGCAAAGTTGCATATAACATATCGATTGAATTTCTTTCTTCCATAGCAAACGGATAGGATGCAAAAGTTATGCTGTACATCATAGCCATTGTTATAAGAAATGTTACCTCTTTTGTCCCGTAACATACAAAAACGAAAATCGCTATTAAAACTAACAGAGCTTTCCATGTTAAATATGGTTTTATCGTTATAAAGTCAAGTTTTGCGACTCTGAGAGATTTATTCATTATTTTTTGCCCCCTTGTTCATATAAATAATTATGTCATCCAAACTTATTTTATCCGTGACTACATCGGCAGGTAAATTTTTAATATTTTCGGTTTTTATCATACCGTCAAATCCCACATTGTGCTCGCGATAACCGATAATATTTTGTTTTTGTTCCGCGCTGAGGTTTGCAACGCCGCCTTTTACCAATCGATAACTTTCAATTAATTTATCTTTTTCACCCGTGAACTCAATTTTTCCGTTAATAATAAAAGTTATATAATCGGCTATTTTTTCGAGGTCGGACGTTATATGCGTTGAAAACAAAACGGCTTTATTTTCATCAGCTATAAAATCGGCGAGAATATCCATCAAATCATCACGCACGGCGGGGTCGAGTCCCGAAGTCGGTTCGTCCAAAATTAAAAGTTTTGCATCATGCGAAAGCGCGACCGCCAACATTAATTTAACTTTCATTCCGCGCGATAGTTCTTTTACTTTTTTGGTTGGTACGATATTAAATTTTTTAATCAATTCATCAAATTTATCACGATTCCAAGATTTATAAAAAGGTGAAATCGCTTTTTCAACGTCCGTTATATTCCAGTCATCAACATAAAAAGGCGAGTCCATTACAACACCGATTGCATCTTTTGAATCCACGGATATTTTTTCACCGAACAAAATAATTTCTCCGCTGTCGGGCGAAAGCATATTTAAAATCGATTTTATGGTTGTGGTTTTTCCCGCGCCGTTCGGACCGATAAATCCCATTATAAAACCTCGCGGAACATTGAACGAAACATTATCAAGCGAAAAATCGGGATATGTTTTACAAATATTTTTTACTTCGATTAAGCTGTTTAAATTATTCATTGCTCTTTACCTCCAATAAAAGTTGCAGTAATTTTATAAGTTCGCCGTCAGACATATTCGCCCTTTGCGCCGCGCCGATTGCATTATTCAATCCTGATTCGACTTCGCGTATAAGTTGCTCATGGATAAGTTCCGAGCCGCTCGGCATAACGTAAAATCCCTTTCCTTGGCGACTTGTAATAAACCCCTCTTGTTCGAGTTCGTTATATGCGCGCGTTGTTGTCAAAACGCTTATCTTTAAATCTTTCGCCAATTGACGCAAAGACGGCAACATTTCATCTTCAATAAGTTCGCCGTTTAATATTTGTGATTTCACTTGTTCTTTTATCTGCTCATAAATCGGCAGAGGGGAGCTGTTAGATATTATAATGTGCAAAATTATCAACCTCCTATACTGTACTTTATGTTACATATACAGTATAGAAAGATATATCAGATTTGTCAATAGAAAATAAAAATATCCATGATTAAATTTTGCAACAATACAACCTTTCTATTCGTCTGTCAACGTACGTATCAAATCATCTTCATTAATTTTTACTCCATCAAACGGAAGTGATAGTTAAAATGCGATTTCTTTTTGTTATTATTATGTTGTTGTATTTGTTTTTTCATAAACAATAAAAAATGAGAGTTGACTTTATGTCTTCTCTCATTTTTTTTGGAACAGGCAATACAGTTCCTAATTATTATAAATTGCGTGCTGTCAGAAAAAATACATTCACATATTTTTCTTTCGCATTATTATTTATTTTTCAAATTGAACCAAGCATCAAGACCTGCATATTGAGCAGAATCGCCCAATTCTTCTTCGACTCTTAAAAGTTGATTATATTTAGCAACCCTATCGGAACGAGCGGGAGCACCTGTTTTAATTTGACCTGCGTTACATGCCACAACGATATCAGCGATTGTAGAATCTTCGGTTTCGCCCGAACGGTGAGAAACAACAGCAGTCATATTGTGTTTGTTCGCGAGTGCGATTGCGTCGAAAGTTTCTGTTAAAGTACCGATTTGGTTAACTTTAATTAAGATACTGTTTGCAACTTCAAGGTTAATACCTTTTTGCAATCTTTCCGTGTTTGTAACAAATAAATCATCGCCGACGAGTTGAACTTTGTGTCCGAGTCTGTCTTTGAGTTTTTTCCAACCTTCCCAATCATCTTCATCAAGACCGTCTTCGATAGAGATAATAGGATATTTATTAACAAGGTTTTCAAAGTAATCAACCATTTCATCGGTAGTTCTGATAACTTCTTCACCTTTCATTTTGCTTTCGCCTTTGAAGTGATATTTACCGTCTTCCGCGTTATATAATTCTGAGCATGCGCCGTCGATAGCGATACGGATATCGTCGCCCGGTTTGTAGCCTGCTTTTTCGACAGCTTCTAAAATAAGTTCGATAACTTCATCGGCAGTGGCAAGGTCTGGAGCGAAACCGCCCTCATCGCCGACACTTGTTGAAAGACCTTTTGATTTTAAAACTTTTTTAAGCGTGTGATAAATTTCAGAACCCATTCTCAAAGCATCTCTGAAAGTTTTCGCGCCGACAGGCATAATCATAAATTCTTGTAAATCTACGGTATTGTCCGCATGTTCGCCGCCGTTTAAGATATTCATCATAGGAACAGGCAAAGTTGTGGCGTTAAATCCGCCGAGATATTGATATAAAGACATTCCCAAAGCTTCCGCCGCCGCTTTTGCAACAGCCATACTAACGCCCAAAATCGCGTTTGCGCCGAGGCTTCCTTTGTTTGCGGTTCCGTCTAATTCAATCATCATATTATCAATAAGAACTTGGTCTAAAGCGTTAAGCCCGACAATTTTAGGAGCAATTGTTTCGTTAACATTTTGAACCGCTTTTAAAACACCGCTTCCAAGATATCTGTCTTCTTTATCTCTCAACTCAACAGCTTCATGAGCACCTGTCGATGCGCCGGACGGTACTGCCGCGCGACCTAAAAAAGATATACCCGCTTGACTTTCAACAACAACTTCAACTTCAACGGTCGGATTTGCTCTTGAATCCAAAATTTCTCTTGCAAAAACATCTACAATTTGTAAATAACCTTTCATTATGTGTTCCTCCTAATTTTTTTTAATCTTATCAAAAAGTATTTCCTAAATCCGAATCTAAAAAACAGATTCGTTATTTTATAATTAATGATTCACCCGTCATTTCTTCTGGAACGGGCAAATTCATCATTTCTAATAAAGTTGGTGCTATATCGCAAAGTTTTCCGCCTTTTCTGACACCTTTTACGCCGTCGGCATTGATAATCACAAACGGAACGGGATTTGTTGTGTGCGCAGTGAATGCAACGTTATTTTCCGCATCAATCATTCTTTCTGAATTTCCGTGGTCGGCACATAAAAACATTTGCCCGTTAACTTTTAATAACGATTCTAAAACTTTTCCCACGCAAGTGTCAACTGTTTCAACAGCTTTAACCGCCGCTTCCAAAACTCCCGTATGTCCCACCATATCCGGATTAGCGTAATTAATTACAATCAAATCATATTTTTTGCTTTCGATAGATTTTATCAAATTTTCGGTAACTTCAAGCGCGCTCATCTCGGGTTGCAAATCATAAGTCGCAACTTTCGGAGACGGAACTAAAATTCTGTCTTCGCCTGAATATTCCTTTTCCACGCCGCCGTTTAGGAAAAACGTAACATGTGCGTATTTTTCCGTTTCCGCCGTCCTAAGCTGTGTAAGCCCTAGGGAAGAAATATACTCGCCCAAAGTATTCGTTAAATTTTCTGCACGAAATACAACGTGTTTATTTTTTATTTCCGCGTCATATTCTGTGAAGCATACGTAAAAAGTTTTTACTCTGCCGCCGATTCTTTCAAAACCGCTGTAATCTTCATCACAAAAACATCTTGAAATTTGCCTTGCTCTGTCGGGTCTGAAATTGAAAAACACAACACTGTCATTATTTTTAATTGTCGCCGTCGGCATTCCGTTTTCCATAATTACGGTCGGCAACACAAATTCGTCGTTGATTTCTTTTTCATAAGATGATAACATGCAAGAAACCGCGCCGTCCGCTTGCTCGCCTTTGCCCTGTGTTAATGCGTTATATGCGAGAACTTCTCTTTCGTGTCTGTTATCTCTGTCCATCGCGTAATATCTGCCCGAAACGGTTGCAATTTTGCCCACGCCGATTTCTTTCATTTTTTCTTCCAATTGTTTTATATAATCAATACCCGACCTTGGCGGCGTGTCGCGCCCGTCCATAAAGCAGTGTACAAAAACTTTTTCTAAATTATTTCTTTTCGCGAGTTCCAAAAGCGCGTAAAGGTGAGTTATGTGGCTATGTACGCCGCCATCGGAAACAAGACCCATTAAATGTAATGCCGAATCATATTTTTTGCAGTTTTCAATCGCCTCAAGAAATTCTTTTTTCTCAAAAAAATCTCCGTCCGCAATTGATTTTGTAATTCTGGTAAGCTCTTGATAAACTATACGACCCGCACCGATATTTAAATGTCCTACTTCGGAATTACCCATTTGTCCGTCGGGCAAACCGACATCTAAACCGCTCGCGTAACCTAATTCCATAGGATAGCTTTCCTTTATTTTATCTATGTTCGGCGTTTTCGCGATAGAAACGGCGTTGCCGTCTTGTTGCTCGCTTAATCCGAATCCGTCCATTATCATTAAAACCGTTGTTTTTTTATCCATTACAATATAATCTCCCTGCTATGTGTTGTGTTAAAGTCAAAAGATTTTGCGGGCATCGCCCAGACCCACTCACTTTTTAAAAAAATGAAACAAAAACTTTATGCGAAAAATTTTATTATCTCAATTATTAATTATTAGAATCATATTTTCATCGAGAAACAACGTAGCGAACAGTCTTTGACTGTTCCGTTTTTGTTTTTCGGAACGGTTAATATCTTTCCTATAATTCACGTTTCCGCCAGAAATCACTCTAAGTTTTATATAATTAATAAATCAAAAAAATTTTTAACACTTTCAACAACACTTAAATCAAATTTATTTTAAATTATTGAAAATTAACTATTTGTTCAAATTCTTCTTTCAAGCTTGCTCCGCCGACCAAACCACCATCAATATCGGCTTTCGCGAAGAGTTCCTTAACGTTTGCACCGCTCACGCTTCCGCCGTATTGGATTCTGATTACATCAGCGGTTTCTTCGCCGTAAACTTCTTTTAAAGCTTTTCTGATTGCGCCGCAAACTTCCTGCGCTTGCTCGCCCGTTGCCGTTCTGCCTGTTCCGATAGCCCAGATTGGCTCATACGCAACAACAACTTTTTCCGCGTCCTCTTTTGAAATATTATTAAATGCAATTTTTGTTTGCAATGAAACTAATTCTATTGTAATTCCCTCTTCGCGCTCGTTTAAAGTTTCGCCGACACAAACAATCGGAATCAAATTATTTTTTAAGCATTGAATAGTTTTTTTGTTAACGGTTTGGTTAGTTTCGCCGAAATATTGGCGTCTTTCGGAATGACCGACGATAACATAATCGACGCCGATTTCTTTTAACATGTCGGCACTAATTTCGCCCGTGTATGCGCCGCTGTCTTCAAAGTGAATGTTTTGCGCGCCCAATTTAATGTGAGTTCCGTTTAAAGCTTCTTTAACCGCAACCAAATCTACATAAGGAACACAAAAAACAACATCGGATTTATCCGTGTTGACTTTGTCTTTCAAAAGAGCGACCAACTCTAACGCTTCTTTTGGGGTTTTATTCATTTTCCAGTTACCTGCGATAATTTTTTTTCTCATTGATTTATTTCCCACCTTATCTATTATTTTTTACTGTTCGATTTTTTAGATGCCGCTTTCGCCGCGCCCTTTTCTCTTACAGATGTTAAAATCGCCAATTCTTTTCCGTCTAAATCTTCATTTGTGTAAATTTTAACATACGCTTTTTTGCCGATTCCGTCTTGCTCCAATTCCTGAATGTTTTCCAAAAGAAACATATCGCCTTTTTCAAGACAAATTGTAAAAGTTTCATTTTCTTCAATGAAAACTTCCAACGACAAATTATCATAAAGCGCGTAAACACATTGAGTTGTATAAAAATTATCCGCCTCATTGTATTTTTTAATATTTATTTTTGTATTATTAAAAACGGGATTTAATTCGCCCTCATAATCCGAGGAATGCATAAGTTTAAAATCCACATTTAAACCAACCATTTTAGTCGTTATTCCCGAATCAAAAACCTCTGTTTTGAAAGGTTTCATCGTTATCGGATTTTCTTCGTCGCCGTTAAGAACAATATTCGCCGAGCCGCTTAAAAGCATCAAATGTCTTTTATATTTAGGAAATTTTCTAAATATCGAAACGCGTTGGTCTGAACTTGACGTGCTTATTCTCCATTTAAATCTTGCGTCTGCATATCGCGCTTTTTCCGGATAAATATAAAGCTGTGAGCCCTCGCCGCCGAGCCATTGTCTGACCGAAAAAGTTTTCCCGTGAATAAGCTCATAATTGAATTTAATTTTTCTATACTTTTTAATCTGCGATAAAACTCTGTCATGGTCGGGTCTGAAGAAAAAATAATTCACAAAAACAGCGGAAAAAATCCCGATACCCGTATCGATAACACGCCCTATCGTATACATCAAAGGCTCTGTAATAGAGCCGTCCAAAACAATAACTATGTAAACCGCGCCGCCGATTATCAAACTCGTATTTAAATTTAATAAATTTATTGTGTAAATAAAAAGAATTAATCCGAGACAACTCAAAACTTCCCAAGGAATAAAATTCACCATTCCCAAATCGCGCAGAGAAAACATCGCAACCGCAAAAAACGCACCTATGACAGTACCGACTAATCTGCTGACGCCGGAATTTATCGACCGTTCCGGAGATGTTTCCATACAAATCAGCGCGGAAGTTAACGCAATCGACGCCTGCTCCCTTTTCGTTACAGCATAAATAACCAAGCACAGAAAAACCGCTAACGCCGTTTTTATATTTCTATAGCCCGGCAAAGGAAGTTTAGGTTGTTTTACATCACTATTATTCAAACTCAATCACCTTATTTAAACTTTAGTAAAATAACAATAACTTATTGATAAAGATTTATCAACTATTTTTCATCGAAAAAGTTATTGACAACTAAGCGAACAGTAAAATTAAAGTTGCACGGCTGTCTAGAAAGATTATAAATTTATGTGCGCATAAAGTCAACATTACAGTGATAATTAAATATTTTCGTGAATAAATATTAAAAAAAAGTTAACAAACTTCTTTATTTATTTGTAAAGTTTCTGTATCATATAGTTATGTGTATACAAAAATGCACATAAATTTATATAAAATAATAGGAGGATTTTAAAATTGGGAGAAGATAAAAAAAATATCATGAGTAATCTTAATCTTTCTGATTTAACAAACTTAGCGGGAAAAGTTTTAGCCGACGGAAAAATCGATGGCAATGACATAAAAGATATTACATCTGCATTTGCGGGACTGCCTGAAAAATTAGACCCCGCGCAAACAAAAGACGCCGTTAATCTTTTATCCGGATTTCTTTCATCCGATGAAGCAAAAAATATTGACTTCAAAGATGTTGCGGAAGTAAAAAATATCGTTGATGAAGCAAAGGAAGGCAAAGATTCGGGCAAAACTTGGGAAGATATCAAAGGGCTTTTAACAAACGGCAGCTTGATGAAAATCGCACAACCGCTTTTGAAATATTTTACGGACAATAAAGACAGCTCCGGAATCGCAAAAATTATTACTGATGCGCTTCAAAGTGTTTTGAAACAAAATTAATTTATAACTAAATTTCAAAACCAACGATTATTTTTTATCAATCGTTGGTTTTTTAAATTCATGAACGTTGTCTGCACTTGTTCAATCAAAACTTTTACTTGCTTTAAAGCGTCAACTAACCTATAATCATATAAATTTTTAAGTATTCAAGGAGGTCTTTTTATGAAATGCTACATCACTGTCGTGGGTAAAGATACAGTCGGGATTATCGCGAGAACTTCCGCATTTATGTATGATAACAATATTAACATTTTGGATATTTCACAATCTATCACAAATGATATTTTCCATATGATGATGGTTATCGATATATCGAAATCAAGTTTAGACTTCAAAGACGTTGCGTCAAATCTCAAGGATATCGGCACAAAAATCGGTGTGGATATTAAACTGCAACACGAAGATATTTTTAATGCGATGCATCGAATTTAGTTTAAAACGGAGGTTGTATTTATGATTACAAGCAAGGAAATTTTAGAAACGAATCAAATGATTGAAGAGGATAATCTTGATGTAAGAACAATCACTATGGGAATCAGCCTTTTAGACTGTGTTAATCCCGATATAAATAAATTTAACGATAATATTTATGACAAAATCACGCAATCGGCAAAAAATTTAGTGTCGGTCGGCGAAAATATTTCTTTGGAATATGGGATTCCGATTGTCAATAAAAGAATCAGCGTCACCCCTGTTTCAATCGTGGGCGCAAAATTTACCGAGGACGAATTTGTTTCAATCGCAAAAACTATGGACAGAGCGGCGAAAGAAATCGGTGTTAATTTTATCGGCGGATATTCTGCGTTAATACATAAAGGAAGCACTCCCGCAGATATAAATCTTGTGCGCTCGATTTCGCAGGCGTTGGCGCAAACCGAAAGAGTTTGTTCAAGTGTGAATGTCGGCACTACAAAAAACGGTTTGAACATGAATGCGATTAAAAAAATGGGAAAAATAATTAAAGAAATGGCAGAGTTGACAAAAGACAGAGATTCTATCGCGTGCGCTAAGTTTGTTGTTTTCTGCAACGCAGTTGAAGATAATCCTTTTATGGCAGGTGCATTCCACGGAATCGGCGAGCGCGATAAAGTTATTAACGTCGGCGTCAGTGGTCCGGGCGTTGTGCGTCATGCTTTATTAAATTCAAAAAACAAAGATTTTGAAACGCTTTGCGAAACAATAAAAAAGACTGCGTTTAAAATTACGAGAGTCGGTCAGCTTGTTGCGTTGGAAGCGTCGAAACGTTTAGATGTTCCATTCGGAATTATAGATTTATCTTTAGCACCGACGCCCGAAGTCGGCGACAGCATCGCGGATATTTTAAACGAAATGGGATTACAATACGCAGGCGCACCGGGAACAACGGCGGCAATCGCGATTTTAAATGACAGTGTGAAAAAAGGCGGCATAATGGCATCATCTTACGTCGGCGGATTATCCGGCGCGTTTATCCCCGTAAGCGAAGACCAAGGAATGATTAACGCAGTTTTGGACGGCGCGTTAACATTAGAAAAACTCGAAGCGATGACATGCGTTTGCTCCGTCGGTTTAGATATGATTGCGATTCCGGGCGACACGGAAGCATCTACGATATCCGGAATTATTGCGGACGAAATGGCTATCGGAATGATAAATAACAAAACAACAGCCGTGAGAATTATTCCCGTTGTCGGAAAAAACGTTGGCGACATCGTAACATTCGGCGGACTTTTGGGTTATGCTCCCGTTATGAAAGTCAGCGAATTTTCTTGCGAAGATTTTATAAATCGCGGCGGCAGAATCCCCGCGCCCGTTCACAGTTTCAGAAATTAAAGTTATATCTGAAAAGTGAACCGCCTCGCCGCAGGCGGACGAGGCTGTTTGTTGCCTGCATCTATCAGCAAAAACAAACTGAATATAAAGTTTTGGTATTTATATTTTAGAAAGTTTTCGGATAACAAATAAAAAAGGAGTTGTACACAAAATGAAAAAAATTTTAATCTCGGCATTGATTATCGCGACACTGACCGTTTTACTCGCGACATCCGCTTTTGCCGCCGTCAATTTCAAAGATGTTTCATCATCTCACTCAAACTATGACGCTATCGAATTATTGGCTGACAAAGGAATTATTCTCGGATATCCGGGCGGCGAATTTCGTCCAAACGGCAACATAACACGCGCCGAATTTACCGCTGTTTTATGCCGTGCACTTGGAAAAGAAAACGATACGAAATTACTGAAAGGAAAAACAAATTTTTCTGATGTTGCGGCAAATCATTGGGCTTCCGGCTATATTAATTATGCAAACAACACAGGAATAATCAGCGGTATGGGCAAGGGAATTTTTGACCCCGACGGAAAAGTTACGTACGAACAAGCAATCAAAATGGTTGTTGCTTCAATGGGTTACAGCGAAGCGGACGCGGACGCAAAAGGCGGTTATCCCGACGGATATTTGGCGATAGGCAAAGAACTTAATCTTAACAATAAAATAAATGAAAAAGTCGGTTATCCCGCAAATCGCTCTATTGTAGCGCAAATTGTTTATAACGGCGACTTTATCGGCAAACCGATGCCGACAAAAACAACTTCCGCGCCGACTAAATCGACTGTGACACCAAGCCCGAGCAAAACAACCGCAACACCAACACCATCTAAAACTACGACAACGACAACACCGACTCCAATCACGACGGCTTCATCGGCAACAACACCGACTACGACAACTCCGTCAGCAATTACAACTACAACTACAACACCACCGACTGCACCGACACCGACGCCATCGGTTTCTCAAAGCACAACACCAAATTCGTTAAACGAAACCGAAGTGCACGATGCCATAATGAATATGAAATCCGATTATCCGCACGGTATGCCTTGGACAAATGATAATCTTTATTACGGAAACGGCGGTTGTCACGCTTTCGCTTTAATAGTTTCCGATACGGTTTTCGGCAGAAACGCACCGACGCGCAGACATTATGATTCAAGTGATATTCATGTCGGCGATATTATTAGAATGAATAATAACTCACATTCGGTTGTAGTTCTTGAAATTAAGGGCGATACCATTGTTCTTGTTGAAGGAAATATGAACAGTTCTATTTGGTGGGGACGTGAAATTTCGCGTTTGAATCTTAAAGCCGATTATATAATAACGAGATATCCCGAGTGAGAAACGAAATAATTTAATATTTTCTCACAGATTGGGTAAATTAATTAGTGTGAAATGAAGTTTGATGATTTGATATCAAAGACTTTATTTCGCACTATTTTATTTTTCGGGGTTGATAGCTTTGTCACAGATTTTCAAGCCTTATAACAAAAATTTAATCTATTGCGTTTGCTTTAAAATATTTGAAAACATTATTGTGTTTGCACTTCTTATGTTAACCTCTTATTTTTGGGAAAATGCCGTTTTGAATAACAACGCCGAAGTCGCAATAAAACTTTGCTTCATATATATTTTTTTGCAGGCGATTTTTTTTATAATTCAATGCACTTATAATTATGTGCTTTCGGTTTGCGTAAAAGTAATAAAAACGAATACGCAAAATCAAATTTTAGAAAAACTGAAAACTTTTTCTTTTTACGAGTACGATAATTCCGAAAGTTTTAAAAGTTCCGATTTGCTTTTGATGCTTACAAAAAAAATTGATGATGTTGCCCTATATATCAAAATTTTTTTTAATGAAATTTATGGAAATATTATATTTTTCATTCTGGGATTTTTCTTTTTGGATAATATAAACAAAAATTTAAGTCCGTTTTTTCTATCTTACGCTTTTTTAGTTTTTTTGATTTTGAATTTTTCAAAAAAATATTTTCGTGAATTATACAAAAATTCGGCTGATAATTTTGAAAATTTAATTTCATTTTGTGAGGGAGTTTCTCACGATTTAAACGATTCGGAAAAAGAATTTCCTGAAAAAAATATTGATGCGACTCCCATACTTTTGACGGTCATTAATTTTTTATCATTTTTATTTTTTTACTTTGCAACAATGAGAAACATTGAAACTCCGAAAAAAGATTATTTCAGTCTTATCGCGTTTTCGATAATCTTAATTTATAAAGTTAATATTTTCTCAAAAAATACTTTTTCGTTTATAGGTTTTATGAATTTACATCGCAAACTAAATGATTTTTTTGATATTGAGCCGATTATTAAGGATTCGGCGGACAGCTTTAATTCACTGGAAAATTATAAACTTGCCGTTGAATTTAAAAAAGTATTTTTCAATTATCCGAATAAAAATAATAAAAAAGATTTCGCGCTTAAAGATATAACTTTTAAAATCAATAAAGGCGAAATCGTTGGAATTTTGGGCGAATCCGACTCAGGAAAATCCACAATACTGCATTTAATAAAAAAATTTTATTTGATTAACGGCGGACTTCTTTTGATTAACGGCGCGGATTTGAAATTTTTAAGAATAAAAAGTTTGGAAAATTTGATTGAGATAATTCCGCAAGGCGCGCAAATTCCTAAGATTACAGCTTTCAAATTTGATAAAAAGATTAAAGTTTTCAGTGTAAAGAAAAAATTTATTTTAAATAAAATATCCAAGCCCCCGAAGATTTTGCTCATAGATGATTTAAAAAATTGCCTAACCGTAAATGATTATAAATTTCTAAAATCCTCTGAAATGACCGTGATTGCAACTTCAACAAATTTAGAATTTTTGAAAAATTGCGATTATATAATTTTATTGAAAGACGGAAAGATTAGTTGCATTAATAATTATGAAAAATTACTGAAAATTATCGGAATCGAAGTGAAGCATTATGATTTTTAAAGATTTGTTTTTGATTATATTTTTTTCGTTTTTTATTTCTGTAGGGTATTTGCTTTTCCCGAAAATTTTAACAGATTTTTTTCTTGGTTCAAATTTGAGCGACAGCTTCAATATATTTTTAATTTTCTTTATTTTGAATTTATTAAACCGAATCGAAGTTTTGAAGTTTTCAAACAAAATTCTTAAAAATTTCAACAAATCCGAATGTAGCGAAATTTTTATTTATGACTTTCCGAAATCAAAAAACTTCTTAGAAATTTTGGGAAATTATTTTTTCGTATGTATTTTTTTAATAATCGAAATCTTTTATATTTTAATAAAAGAAAATTCAAAACTGGCGTTGTTATCGCTTTTTATGTACTCATACACATTTATTTTTTTATATTTCACACACAGAAATTTCAACAAAAATTATTTCGCGGGAAATAATTCAATGCGTAAATATTTTTTGAGAGTGCAAAAAATCGCCCCAAATTTAAAATTTCAACGGGATAAGGAAAAGGTTTTCGCGCGATTAAATAAATCGTACCATAATCAAAATTTTAGAGATGCGAAATTTAATTTTTCAAAAAACACAACCGCTTTGTGTTTGATTCATTTTAATTTTTTGATTTTGACAATCACGATGATTTATTTGATAAATAAAAATTTTTCGTTTGTTGTAAATTTTGAATCAACTGTTTATTTTTCAATATTAATAATTATTTTAAATTTAATAACTTTTAATTTTTTTGATTTTAATCAGAATTTTAAATCACTGAAACAAATTTTAAAAGATTTAAAAACACGAGAAAACATCAAATAAAAAGCCCTTTTCGCATCAAATAAAGGGCTTTTTATATTCGACCTGTTCGGAAACTTGAACAGCTTTATTAAATTAAATCGATGTAATACCCTCAAAAATATATTCGTTATCTATAAAAAATTTTATTATACTGCACAAAGGCGAATCGCTTTTGTATTCATAGTTAACATAACCGTCGTTTTCCACTTTCACATCAATATACTTCTCTTCCAGATGCATATGAAAGAAAAAACTTCCGATTGTTTTCGACTCCGCAAGAGTTTCGGCTCTGTCGAAAAATTCATCGAGTTTATCCTCACCGTCGAGATATTCAAACGGCGTCGGGATATAATAAGTCCGACCGATTTTTTTAATTTCCGTCACGGAATTTTCGTCGTAAGGCTGATAAATATATTTAAAAACTTTTTCCGCCTGTTTCAATTGAATTTTTGTCGCCGCATAATGCGGAAACTCAAAAAAATGTATGGGAATGTTGAGTTGTTCGGCGATATCCACCGCTTTTTGAATTTGATTTTTAGCATCTTTTTTGCTCGTATTATTTTCAGCCCCGAAATCATTCCCCGCACCCGTGTTGTCATCGCCCGATTGATGAGAATACCCATGCAGTCCGATTATTCCGCCTCTATACATAATATAATCAAGCGTATAAATATAATCCACATTTGCGAGATTAAAATTTGTCGCCAAATCGTTATCGATTTCATCTTTCGGATTGATAAAACGCGGAATCCACGCAATATGAAACGGTATTCTGTTTTCGCATAACATATCCGCAAGCGCACGATATCGAACTTTTGATTTCATTTTTCCGTCATTCATCAATCCTGTACCGACGACATCTTCGATTCTTAAATATGATTTGTATTTGCTGTGAATCCGATTTTCGACATTCGGCAACTCCGTTTCTTCGTTTCCGTTTCTTTCTTTTTTTCTGTTTTTAAAAATATACATTATGTCATCTTCATAGTTGAAATTAAGAGTCAAATTAAAGGCGTGCGATAAAGTCGAAAGGTCGTAATAGCGCGTTTCGTCAATGACTAACGGTAACGCACACAATCTCATTTCTTTATCATTTTTCAAGAAATAATCTTTATCAAATAAAAATTTAATGTTATCGTTTTTAAAAGTTGCTTCGATACCGAAATCAAAGGAATCGTCAAGCTCATCGGAAACGACCGTTTCCCATTTTAAAAATTCGATAAAATCTTCAATCGGCACATAAAATCTATGCATATAGAATTTATAATCCAATTCAATTTCTTCATTTTCATAAAAAATTTTTCCCAAACTTTCCTCTTTGTTAACCATTTCCGCGGCGATGACTTCTTCTTTGTTTAAGCCTTTAAAATAAAAGATAATTATGATAACAATAATGCTCGCGAAAAAAGAAAGCAAATTTAACTTCTTTTTCAAAATAAAATATCCCCCCTGTTTAAAACTCGCATATTAATATTCAAAGCAAGTTTTAAGATTAAAATTTCCCTCCGTATTCATAAGTAAGTTTATTATGCAGTTCTTTCGGCGGTTTCGCTTTGCGAAAACTTGCCCTCGGCAATCGGATTTCTCTCCGACACAATTTCATTATACCAGATGTTGTAATTTTTTTCTATTTATTTATATACATTTTTTTAATTTCTGTAATTTGATTTCATATTCGCCCCATAAATCGGCGATTTTTAAAAAATGAAATCTGCTCTTATTTCAATAAAAAAAACACCGAAAAAATCTTTTCAAAAATTTTTTCGGTGCTTTCGCTTTTTATATTTTAATCAGCTTTATTAATTTTTATATTGAATAATTTAAGAAAATTTTCTTCATCTCCGACTTTGTTATAAAAAATCTTCTCTTCGTTAATTTCGTATTCGGAAACATCCAAATTCATTCTGATTTTGCCGTAAAATCCGTTTTTGCTGACATCGGATATTTCAATCGTCGCCGCTTTTCCCGAGCCGATTTCCTGCAAATAATAATAAGAATTTTTATTTCCTTCGAGTTTCGGGAGTAAAATAAGATTTTTTTCTTCAATCAAGTGTCCTACCGAAGTGGTTAAAGTTTCTTCCGTTTCCTCGAAATTCATTCGCTGTAAATATCCGTCTGCATCGGAAATATATTTTTCGCCCGTCATTTCCGTTGACGTTCCGTCAAATTCTCTTTTGTAGAGTTGAAATAACGCGCCCTCTTTTTCCTTGCCGTTTTCAAAAATTTGAACATTCAAAAGTGCCGTACTGTCGATTATATAATTATTCACATAATTCGTTGTCTGAACATTCATTGAATCAATTTTTATAAACGCGCCGCCCTTTGTAATAACAAAATGCAAATAAGGCAAATCACTTTTGTTAACTAAATTTTTGTGTTCGGTTTCCACGGTGAATCGGTAAGAATTGCAACTTTTCAAAACAGAATATATAATATTGTTTTCGTCCACTTCATATTCGAGAGCTTTTGTGGACGGCTTCAAACTTCCGTTATTGTTTGCTATTTTATCAAAAACAAAATTTTCCAACCGTGTGAAATCATTGAATCGCTCATCATAAATATCGAGTTTACCGACAAAACCGTCGATGCCGAGTTTATTATAAGGCGTAACGATTTTATTTTTAAATTTCACGTTTTCTTCGGCTTCCTCATTGATAATAACCATTAACATCTCATGCATGGCATTTCCGTTTTGAAACTTTATTCTAAAATCGCCGTCATAATAAAAATTCACATGATTGCCCGTTTTTTCGTTATAAGTAATATTTTTTTCATCTATGCCCAAACTTAATTTTATTTTTGTGTTCTCTTCCAAAACGGGAGAGTTATTTTTTATTCTGATTAATTTTGTCGGCGTATTTAATTTATTTTCCAACTGAAATTTATTTGAGCCTTTTATAATTTCAAAACCCATTACCTTAAAAACTTCCGTGTCGTTAACAGTCGGCAAACCGATTTCATAATCCCCGACGAATTTTTTCGATAAATCAATCTCCAATTCTATTACGTCTGTTACAAGCATATCTTTTGTGGGATATCTGAAATTCTTTTCATATCCGCTTAACTCATAGCTTATCGTCGTATAAATTTCATTCGGCAAAGAGAGTGTTTCTCTGATTTTGATACTGTTTTGACTTTGCATCACCATCGAGCCGAGCGGAATATCTTCGTCTAAAATCTGCAAACCGCTTTCTGTATTTTTGATGTAACTTTCATTAGTTTCGTTGTTCAAAACGCCTGTAAATTCCAGATTTTTAATACTGTAAAAAGATAACGAAAATATAACAAAGGACATCGCCATAGGCAAAAAATATTTCATTTTTACTTTCAGAATTTTTTGTATAAAGTAAAACATATATAAAATCAAAACCATTAAAAATATTTTCATTTTTTCACCCTCCGCATATCAATAAACTTTTACAATCTCAAAGTTAGACGCCTTTTTTTCAAAATCAACTTTAAACCCTGCCTGAAATTTTGTTGCGTCATAAGTTGTATCAACGGGAATCCATTTATTGTTTACATAAATTTCGTTCCATGCGTGATATCCCTGCACCTGCTGTGAATATCCCATAACGAGTTTTGTCGGGATTCCCTCTGTGCGCAACGCGCCTGCCATAAGCGCCGCATAATCATAGCAAATCCCTTTTTTGCTTTTATACATATCATCAATATAAGGCACATAATTTGCGGGAAGATTTTTCACTTTATCGTAATCGTATGAGTAATTTGATACCACATCTTGATAAACAAAAGAAACTTTGTTTTCATAAGTCCGCTTTGCGTTTTTATTTTTGAAATAAGTTATTGAGTTCATGGAGTCGTTAAAATATGTTATCATCGTCGGATATGTGTACATTGCCTTTTCGTCAATAGTTTTCGCGGTAACTTTTTCCGCGCCCAAAGTTTTATATTTTGTGCCCGAAATCTGCTGATTGAGTGCGACGGTATAACTCCCCGTCCCCATTTGCAAAGGAACATAATTCCATTTGTTATTCACGACAGTATAAACATATCTGTTGCCGTCTTTTTCAACGGTCAATTTTATTTGCGTTTTAAAATCGCCCGAATATTTCACACCCACAATTCCGTCGGCGATTTTACTTTTATCCACCGACATTGAAGTTGCAAAAGCTTCCACATTAAAAATCAATGTAAAGAAAATTACTGTTAAAATAAGTCTAAGTCCAAATTTGTTTTCCCCCATAAAAGCCAAACTCTCCTTTTTAAAAACTTCCGTCCCACAGTTGCATGTTATTTTCTTCAAATTCTCTTGGTTGTTGCCATTGATTTCTTTCCGTAATGTAAAATCTTTCCGTGTCCTCGTCTTTTTCCGTAACGATGTCGCCGTCTTTAAAGTGCAATTTATTATTAAAAGATGAAATATCCAAACGCATATGCAAATTCATATCCGACTCGTTTTCCGAAGATATATCAACTTCGATATAAATATTTCCGCCGTTTTTTTCGACCGACAGATTTTCATATTGGCTTTCGAGTTTGCTTAATTCCGCGAAAATTTTATCGTTATAAATTTTCTGCACGAGTTTATCCAATCCGTCTTCGTCTTTATCTTCGATTAAATTTTTTAATTTATTTAAATCGCGCTCCGTGACCAGTTCTTTATTTTTATCCAAAACGACGAGTTCAAGAACTTCGTTTTCGGATTTTAAAAGTGTTTCATCAACGAGCATAATAATTTTTTCCGATATTTCTTCCATCGCGTAAAAATTTCTGCTCCAATCGGAAACTCTTTGGCTGAGTTTATAATTAACATTGGCAGAAACGATTGAATGAGCGCCCAGACTTATCAAGACAATCATCATAAAAAGAACTAATATCGATGTCGCGCCTTTTTTATTTCGTTGTAAATTTTTCTTTCGCATAGAGATTCCTCTTTCAACAATGTATTGTTTTTCCGAACTCCGTTCAGACCTGCCCTCTTTTACAGTCGGTACTCCGACGCCTTGATAATTTCAATTGTTAAAACTTCAATTATTAAAATTAAATATTAAAATTAAAATAATTTCTAAAAATTTTCACTTTATTTTTTCGTATGGAATAGTTTTGACTATTCCGTTTTCGTTTGCGGAACGGTCAAGACCGTTCCCTACTTTTTTGCTATTATAGATTTAGAATTTTGTAGGGGCGAACTGTGTTCGCCCGCTTTCGCGGTCACATAATTATCATGTAGCGAAAAAAAATTTCTCCCTACTTTATCGGGCAAAGCCCACGATTTTATCCTTAGCGTCTTTAAATAAAATATTTCCCCGTATTAAACTGCGCAATCATCACCTTACCGCGCCCCAAATCATACACGGAACTTTTTATACTGTGATAACTTCCCCCGAGTTTCCTCTCGAAATCCGTTTTATTAACCGCAACAACATTCCCTTGAGAACTTTGCTCTTTTTTAATATTAACTTCCAAAACGAATTTCACATTTTCGGGAATACTGTCATCGTTAATATCTCTTTTATACTCGACTTCTTCCCAATCATCGTTAAAATATTTATATAATTTAATGCTGTCCTCGCCAAATTCTTCGTTGCTTTCATAATCGCTGTAAAAATACTCCGAAATATAATTTTTCTGATTTTCGGAAACTTTATACAACTCGATATAATTCATCGCGACGCTTGCGCCTTTATCGATGTCCTCCGCTCTTTTGTTCAAAGTATTCGCCACGATAAACATCTGTAAAATAAAACCGCTCGTAAAAGCAAGAACCGCAACGGAAACGATTATTTCCATCAACGTAAAACCATTTAAATTTTTTTTATTTTCCAATCAAAACACCTCGATTACATTGTTTACGGTAGATTATAAACATTAAAACTTCACCGACAGTATAAAATTTTACCTGTGGCGTGCCGTTATGCGGCTAGGTCATAAAATTTCGTTTTACTGCTCGCCCGTTTTATAATTATTCATTTTTGCAATATTTAAACTTTAAGTTTGCGCTCCTAGTTATGTGAGCGCAAACTGATAACCGATTCCATAGTTTTAACTTTGCTTTCTCGATATCCCGAATCGTAAGTAATTTTACTCGTAACATAATTTTTTTCTTTATCATAGGTAAATTTCAAATCTTGAATCTCCGCTATGACAACGCCCGCGATATCTTTGGGAGTTTCATCGGGGTCTATAATACACTCGATGAGTTTTCCGTCGGAAACATAAATCCAAGTTACAAAAGGAACGTCGCTTTCGTCGTCCGCGATAATAATTTTATCTTCCAGAAAATCAATTTTATCTCGAATATCGTTTTGTCGAATCTTAACATTTATATATGACATCGCAATCCGCGCTTCTTCAAGAGCTTTTTTTCTTTCGATAATCCGCGCTTCCGTCAACGCGCCCGCATCAATAATCTGATACATTGAAACGCTGAATAAAATCAACAATCCCATCACCATCACAAGTTCCACAACCGCATTGCCGTTTTTAGAATTTTTCATTAAACCTGTTCGGAAATTATTCATAAGAACCTCCCAAACGACCCGTGCCTCCGTTTTTTAAAATCAATTGAACCGTGGGAACTCTGTTTCCAAACGGCTCATAAAAATATTCATATTTTTCTTTGTCGAAAGAAATTCCGTATTTGCTCAAATAAGTTATTTCGGACGGATAACTTCCCTCTAAAGCGTAGCATTGAACGAGTGCTCTGTTTATATGTTTTAAAATTTCCTCTTCTTCTCTGATTTTATTGCTTTGGTCAAAACTGACAATCCCTATCGTTAAAATAACAACGACAATAAATACAATGGAAGAAATAAAAATTTTCAATATGTTATCTCCGTCAAAATCCGCAGTCACTTTAATCACTCCTTGTATAAAGAACCTTTAGTATTTTTTCAGTTTCCGAGTTTATCCGATGCTTGTCATAATGCTAATCATAGGTAACATAACGGATATTAAAATTATTCCGATGACAACGGATAAAATTAAAATTAAAATCGGTTCAATCAAAGCCGTAACTTTTTCAACCGCATCTTCCAATTCCTCATCAAAAATACTCGAAGAGCGTTCCAACATTTCGTCCAGATTTCCGGTTTTTTCACCGATAACAATCATTTTTAAAAATAGCGGCGGAAAAATATTCATCTTCTTTAAAGCTTCCGATAATTCTTTGCCGTCCTCAACTTCTTTTATAGACTTTTTAAATTCGTTTTCCAAATGTTTATTATCAATAATCGCCGTCATTTCTTTAAGCGCGACGATAATTTGGATTCCGCTTTTTAAAAGTAACGATAAACTTCTTGAAATTCGCGATACGATTGCACGCGAATAAATATATCTCGCCAAAGGCAATTGCACTTTCAGTTTGTCAAACCACAAACTGCTGTTTTCTGTTTTGCGAATTTGAGAAATTATTAACACCGCGATTAATAAAATACCCAAAATTATTAATCCGTATTGAGCCAAAAACGCACTGAGCGACAGCATCCATCTCGTTAAAGCAGGCATTTGTCCGCCCATACTTTTCAAAACATCATTGAACATAGGCAATATTTTTATAATCAAAACGCCGATTATAACAGCCATCATAATCGACAAAACCAACGGATACGTTACTGCCGATTTTAGTCGTTTACGAACTTTATTTTCTTTTTCATAATAATTACTGAGTTCAACAAAGACAACATCTAAAGTACCGCTGACTTCACCGACTTTTACCATGTTTAACATATAAGAACTGAATAAATTTGTATACATCGCGATTGATTCCGCAAAAGTCAAGCCTTCGTCCATATGTTTCAAAATTTCATTAAGCGCAATTTTTATCTGCGCGTTTTCGGTTTGCTCCGTCACGAGAGCAAGTCCCTCCATCAAACTTATATCAGAGAAAAATAAAACCGACATCTGCCTGCAAAAAATCGACGTTTCTTTGGCAGATACATTTCTGAATAAAGTATTTGAAAATTTAGTTTCCGTTTCAAGCACCTCATACTTTGTAAAACTGTTTTTAATTAGATATTCTTCAAGTTGTGTCTTTGTTGCAAAATGTCTGCAACCGCTTTCAAATCGTTCCTCTTGATATCCTCTGTACAAAAAAGTAGGCATGAGAGGTTTACCTCCTGTTCAAAAATTGTTCTAAAATTCTCTGGTCTTGTGCCAACAATACGGTTTCGTCATAATCGACAACACCGCTTTTAATAAGTCGTGCCAAATCCATTTCAAGCGGATGCATACCCGAAGATTCGCCCGTTTGAATAATATTATTTATTTGATAATGCTTTCCTTCTCTTATCATATTTTTTATCGCACTCGTCATAAGCATGACTTCCGTCGCGACAACCAAACCGCCGTTGTCAACTCTGGGCAATAATTGCTGCGAAACAATTCCGCTCAAAACCGTCGCTAATTGCGTTCGGATTTGAGGTTGTTGTGCCGCAGGGAAAGCATCTAAAATTCTGTCGATACTTTTCGACGCGCCGAGTGTATGGAGTGTCGAAAATACTAAATGTCCCGTTTCTGCCGCCGTCAATGCGATTTGAATCGTTTCGGGGTCTCGCATCTCGCCAACCATAATTACATCGGGGTCTTCTCGCAACGCGGAATATAACGCGCCTGCGAAACTTTCGGTGTCCTGTCCGATTTCTCTTTGCGTCACCAAAGATTTTTTGTGTTTGTGCAAATACTCAATCGGGTCTTCGATTGTTATAACATGATACGGATATTTCTCATTAATTAAATCTATCATGCTCGCCAATGTCGTACTCTTGCCGCTTCCTGTCGTCCCCGTTACCAAAAACAAACCTTTCGTTTTCGTCGCAAATGTTTCCACTATCGGCGGTAACCCGAGCGTTTCCATTGACGGAATATCAAACGGCAACATTCTTATCGCGATTGCGAAAGTTCCTCTTTGCGAATAAATATTTGCCCGAAATCGACCGAGCCCCGAAACCGAAAAAGAAAAATCCAAAACTTTTTTTTCCGATAACTTCTTCATTTGATTGTCGTCTATAAGCGAATCTATAATTTCTTGAATCTTATCGACAAATACAACTTCGCCGCCTATTTCTTCCAACAAACCGTTTATTCTGATTAAGGGCTTACTCCCCACACAAAAGTGAATGTCCGTTGCTTTTTTTAAACTTCCATATTTAAGAATATCTTTAACGTAACCGTCTTTCATAATAAGCCCACCTCTCAACAAATCCCCGTTATCAAAGCGAAAACAGCGAACTTGCAAATCATAAAGACTTTATCTCTAGTTGTTATCGTCATAATTAGATAATTTGTAAATGAAATATTTTATTTTTTGTCGTTAATTTCGCGAAATTTGTTTCACAAAATTTTATTTTCAATCTGAAACGCTTGCTTTTAAAAGAATTTAATTTTTATATTTTTTTCACAAAAAGTTTTTTTGTCGTTTTTATATTTTATCGACATGAATATAGATTGAATATATTATAGAAGAAACTTTTCAAATTATCTAAAATCCGAAATTAATTTGAGGGGAAAGTTGTACATTGACACAAATCAATTTAAGTAAATGACATCGAAAACACTAATCAAAAAAATAAAGCTGTTCGGAAAACACCTTTTTGTTTTCCAAGCAGCTAACGGATAAGATTATAAAACACAAAAAAACTGCCCTAAATTAATAGAGCAGTTTTGTTTTATATCATTAACAATATTTAAATAATATTTATTTTTACAGACCCGCTACATAAGCGTCATAATCTTCCGGAGTTGCAGGTGCAACGATTTCGCCGGAAATAATTTTATCTTGAATTGTCATAGCGCCGTCATAAATTTCTTTATCTAATAAATCCGGATTTGCATCTTCATAAGCAGGGATTCCGCAACCGCCTTCAGCCAATCCGTATGCATAAGTTTGTCCGCCGATTTCTTCGCCTTCAGCGAATTTTTTAGAAACATCATACATCGCAGCTCCAACTAATTTTACAGCCGAAGTTAATACGTTGTCAGGAGCTAAATCTTTTTGGTCTCTGTCAACACCGATTGCAAGATTTCCGGCTTCTTTAGCCGCAGCAATCGCGCCGTTACCCGCTTGACCCGCCGCATGGAAAACGATATCCGCTTGTTGTGCAAACATTTGATTTGCGATAGCTTTTGCTTTAGATTCGTCACTAAAATCACCAACATATTGAGATAAAACTTCTACGTTTAAGTTTTGTTCTTTGTTAGCATAAGCAACGCCTGCTTTGTATCCGTTTTCAAATTGGTCGATAACCGGATTTGACATACCGCCCACAAAACCAACAACGCCCGTTTTAGATGTTCTTGCCGCAATATATCCAACCATAAAACTAGGTTCTTGCGCTCTGAATACAACACCCGTAACATTGTCAAGCGGTTCACCATAAGCAAAGTCAACAATTCCATAATGAGTATCCGGATTAATCATTGCCGCTGTTTCCAATTGGTCACCGAATAAAAATCCGATACCCCAAATCAAATCTGCGTTGCCGTCTGCCGCAACATCAAGATTAGCAGAAATTTCACTCATTTGAGTAGTTTCAATATAGTTCGCGTCGCCAATTCCGTCCTCAATGAATTTTTGCAAGCCTTCCCAAGCTGATTGGTTGAAAGATTGGTCAAAAACTCCACCAAGGTCTGTAACCATCGTAACTTTGAAATCGCCGCCGGGTTCTGTGTCTTCATCATCAGTTTCTTCCGGTTCAGTTTCTGTCGGTGCAGGTTCAGTAGTTCCCGAAGATTCAGATTGTGTAGGCTCAGCAGGTGGTTGTTCTGTCGTACTTCCACCACATGCCAACAAAGTGAATGACAATGACGCAATTAACAATGCACTTAAAATTTTCTTCATGGTATTATCCTCCTAAAGATAAAAAATTTACTAAATTAATCACAATAGAATTCATTTTCTCAAGTCGTCTGGGCCAAACCCATACGGAAGGAGTTCCTCAAGGGTATGTATTTTGTAGTTTTCGGGGCTCGTCGCAACGATAACCAAAAACTTCTCATACGAGCAAAACTCCATCATCACTTGTCGGCAAACACCGCAAGGATAACAAAATCCCAACGCCTCGCCCTCAGATGCTCCAACAACAGCAATCGCTTTAAAGTTTTTGTGACCATCGGCAACAGCTCTTGAAAAAGCTGTTCTCTCTGCACAAATCGTCGGTGAATATGCCGCGGATTCTATGTTAGAACCCAAGATAATTTCTCCCTCGAATGTCAGAAGAGCCGCACCGACTTTAAAGTTTGAATAAGGTGAATATGAACTTTCCCTCGCTTCAATAGCCTTACTAACCAATAAATTGCAAGTTTCTTTGTTAATAATGTTGGTTTCACCCTTTCAAGTAAAAATTTTTATAACCCTTTCACAACCCGATAATAACATTTTAATATTTTATTGTCAATAATGATGTGTGATATTTTCAAAAAGATTATTAAATTTCGCATAAAAAAANTTTTATAAAAACTCTGTAACACTTTACCACTCTTAACTATGTCGAAATTCTAATTTTGTTCAACTTCGCTCATTTTTTGAAAATTAATTTTTTTTAAAAGTGATTTTCGCATAGTAAAAATTTCAAAAATTAATTTTTAATATTTATTTTTATCAAACCTGTTCGGAAACCACCTTTCCGCGGACGAAAACCGCGACGGGTTAACGCAGTTTCCGTCCGCTTGTTCAAGTTTCCGAACAGCTCTATCATAAAAAAATTATTAAAACATTATATTGTTATTAAAATAACAACTGTATGTGTACGAGCAAAATTAAAAATCAAAAAAAAATAAAGCCGCTCGGACTTTATTTTGATTTTTTCTTAACGTTGAGTATTTTTTTCGCAGAGAACCGTGTTCGCCCGAATAAATTTACAATCACTCTATAAAACCGTTACTTGTATTCCTCTTAAAATATCAAAAGTTTTAGCGTTTAAATCTTCATCAAAACTCGCTGTCGCCTTGCTGTCAACAATAATATTCGCCTCCGGTTTCGCCGCTTTCGCCAAAACCGCGTTACTCAAAACACAAATATTGCTTACAAGCCCGACAAGTTCAATTTCATCAAAATCATTTTCACGCAAATAATCAAAAAGTTTATCAGAGCCAAAAGTATATTTGATAAAAGTTTTATCCGTTTCCGACATTGCATCTTTCACTTTGCCGTAAAGCTGCCAACCGTCACTGTCTTTAATACAATGAACAACAGGCAGATTTTTTCCCTCAAGAGTTTCCAAATAGTTTTCCGCGTGTGTATCGAATGTGAAAACAACTTCATGATTATTTTTTCTGTAGTCCGAAATTTTTTCCGAAATAATTTCTTCAAGCAGACTTGCTTTAGGGAATCCCAAAGTTCCGTCAACAAAATCATTTTGAAAATCCACAACAACCAATAATTTTTTCAATTATAAAACCTCCTTGATTAAGAGCAATTAAGATTATAAAAAAGCGTGCTCAAAAAATGATTCCCTCGACAATAATCACAAACTTTCCCAATATTCCGCAACTTCATCATTCATCATCGCAACTATAAAACCGTCGGCGATTTGAAAAATATCGGTTTCGTCCTCAAGAGAAATTTCTTTGATTGGAGTGATAGAAGTCTTTAAACTATTCAATTTCCCATCATTAAAAAGACTCAAAAACTTTTCTTCCCACGCCAAAATGTCCTCCTCGGAAAGTTCATCGTATGAAAAAAGTTCCGCCTTAATCTCTTCCAAAAAATCTTCCAACTCAATTTTAAACATATCTTCTATACCTCTTTGCAGTAATAAATTTATTTTCGCGATAGCAATCAGTAAATCACCCAGTGGCAAGATGCTTCACTTTAAAAACCTTTATATTCGTTTATTCCGTTATTATCTTCGGTTTTTAATTTCCCTTTGTCTCCGTATTTATTAAAAAGAAGTCCATAAACAGCACCGCAGAAAAGCCCGATAATATGGCATGAGCGAGAAACATTATCGTTTACAAAAATTGCGGCATAAATTTCTTGCCCCAAAAAGAACAGTATGACCAAAATAAAAGTCAACGGAATTTTATTTTTCTCCACACTTGTAAAAGACATCAGCGCAATAAACATAAAAGCGATTCCGCTTGCGCCCAAAAGTGCTTCATTATCCCTCAAAATAAAAAGTCCTATAATCGCCGTTACAATCGCCGTTATAAAAATCAAAATCCCCAATATCACCGAGCCGTATTTCTCCTCAATCACAGG
>JGI994J12354_10000933_pt1 | contig 29718 bp, 30 predicted proteins | sample IntmicLarv3ML3BL_FD_12354 | JGI IMG/M metagenome (IMG submission 12354) | reverse complement strand
GCCCCCCCTGCCACAATCAAATCGGCTCGATTCTCACTCAGCCCTGCCCATTTTTTTCGTTCTTTCAGCTCGCTTCGACTGATTTCTTCCCACAATTCCGAAAGACTCGAGCCGGAAAATCGATAATTATGAAGTTTTTCAAAGGGATAATTTTGCCGCCGCCCAGCCAGTTTTGCCAAATTCCGTACCGTGCCGCCGGTACCGATTAAAGGCAATTTTCGAGCCTCCTTCAGCCAGCCAACCGACTGCCATTCTTTTTGCAATTCCTTGAATAGCTCCTCACATTTCGAATTTTTCAGCTGATCTTGGCAACCCCATTTTTCTGTTAAGGTCAGCGCCCCAAAAGGCAAGCTAATACTCTCCCTGACTTGGCGCCCTGCCACCCAAGTCAGCTCAATTGAACCGCCGCCCAAATCAAACAAGAGATACTCGGATTCGCCAAAAGTATTTAAAGCACCTAAAAATCCATAATTCGCCTCTTCCACACCGGATAAAATCCGAAATTCCAGCCCCAAATCCTCCCGAATTTTTGCAACAAGCTCCTCACCATTTTGAGCGTTTCGGACTGCCGCCGTCGCCACCGGAATTAAACGATTCACCTGATAACGCCGGCAAATGGCTTTAAAAATCCTCAGAGTTTCCAAAGTTCGAGCGATTGCCGAAGCCTGCAAAATTTTCTCCGCCCCCATCCCTTCACTCAATCGAAGGGGTGATTTTTGCTCATGGATTCGGATATAACTGTGATCGAGGGCAATCTCAAAAATGACCAACCGCGCCGAATTTGAGCCCAAATCAATAATTCCAAGCCGCTCCGTCATTTTTCTGCCCCTTTCCGCACCACATATTTAATAATCTCATCACCTAATTATAGCAGGATTCCCCAAAGGAAAACCGAAATTAACAGCAATCGAACTTTTTGGAGCTCTTTGGCTTGATTATATTTTTCGGAGGCAATACACATGAAAAATCCAATTCCGGCGATTTTTCCTCAGCGAGAACTCAACTGGCTAAAATTTAATAATCGGGTACTCAAAGAAAGCCAAGATTTTTCCCATCCCTTATTGGAGCGAATCGGCTTTTTGGGAATCAGTGCGTCCAATTTAGATGAATTTTTTCGGGTACGGGTTGGCGAACTTCATATAACATCCGAAAATCCAAAAAAATTTGCCGACCCGACTGCCAAACAACAACTGCACGCCGTCCACCTCAGCGCACGCCGTTTGATGAACCGACAATACCGCTTTTGGGAAAACTTATTGCCCGAGCTTAGTGCCGCCGGAATTAACCTAAAATCCGATTCTGCCCTCACTCATGAAGAACGGCAATGGCTCGATAGTTACTTTAAAAAACACCTTCTGCCAATATTAACCCCGCTCAAAGAGAATCGCTTCCTATTCCGTAAGAATTTTTATCTGGCAGTTCAGCTACAATATGAAAAAGAAAAAATCAAGCAAATTCTTTTCCTTCAAATACCTGCCCACTTACCTCGCCTAATTCCACTACCGACGACCTCAGAAAAATCGGCTTTTTTCCTCTTGGAAGAACTTATCAAAATGCACCTTTCCGCACTTTTTCCAAAAGCTCAAATCCTTGAAGCGGCGACTTTCCGACTCACTCGCAATGAGGATTTTTCTATTGAAAGCACCGATTTTTTATCCGAAGAATTGGAAAAACTTATCCAATGCCGACAACAAGGGCAGATTTTGCGGCTTGAAGTCGAAAACACCATCTCTAAAAAATTACGCAAATCCCTTGCAGCAACTCTGGTTATCGACAATTCCAAAATCTATCCTACAAAAGGGTTCATCGATCTGACTTTTCTTCTGGCTCTGACTGAATGTCTCAATCAGCCAGAGCTCTGCTATCCGCCACTCAAACCATTTCAGCGAATTCCCCTTAAAAGCGCCCCTTCTCTCTTTAAACAAATCGCTCAAAAAGACCTCCTGCTCCACCATCCTTACGATTCCTTTGAGCCTGTAATCGCCTTCCTCACAGAAGCCGCCAAAGACCCACAAGTCATTGCCATCAAGCAGACCATTTACCGAATCGGCACCGACCCAAGATTGACCAATGCACTCATTGAAGCCGCCAAAAATGGCAAAAAGGTCACCGTATTCATCGAAGTCAGAGCCCGCTTAGATGAGGAAAACAATATCCGGCTGGCAAAACATCTGATGGAAGAAGGCTGCGAGGTCATTTTCGGACTTCCTGATTTTAAAACCCACAGCAAAATTATCCTCATTACTCGTCAAGAAGATCATGGCATACGGCATTACCTTCATCTCTCCACCGGCAATTACAACCCCAAAACCGCCCAAGTCTACACCGACATCGGGCTTTTTACCTGCAATCCCGAATTTAGTGCCGATGGAAATGCCTTTTTTCAATTCCTATCCGGAAAACCGACCCCACCAAATTGGCAGAAATTTATGGTAGCGCCGTTCAATCTCCGGCAAAATTTATTTCAGCTCATTGATCAGGAGATCCAAGCCGCTAAAGTCGGAAAGCCGGCACTTATCATCGCCAAAATGAATTCGCTTTTTGATCAAAAAATCATCGCCAAGCTCTATGAAGCCTCTCTGTCAGGAGTCAAAATCGAACTCTTTGTCCGAGGAATTTGCGCCCTTCGTCCCGGCATTCCCGGCCTCAGCGACAATATTCGAGTACGCAGCTTAGTCGGTCGCTTTTTAGAACATAGCCGAATCTGCTATTTCCACAACCAAGGCACTCCGCTCTACTTCTTATCTAGTGCCGACTGGATGCGCCGCAACTTTGACAGTCGGGTAGAAATCCTTTTCCCAATTCTTGATTCGGCACTAAAAAAGCGGCTTTCAGATATTCTCGCTACCCTTTTAGCTGATAATTCCAGAACCTATTTCCTCGATAAAAATGGACGCTATTCCAAGCGGCTTTTTTCACCGACCAGGCGTTTTGACTCCCAAAAAGCGTTTCTTGAAGGCAAACTCCGCTCTGGTAGTGAACTTTTTGATTTTGTGAAATTATGACCAAACTTTTTTAAATCTCACAAGGACTTCCTGAAATTACGCCGAATAAGTAAAATAAACAGGGAATTTTTTCTCGTTATCCTGAAAATTTTTCTGACCTTTATAACCGAATTATTTTATATCTAAAGAAGAAAGTGAGAGGATTAACGTGAGTCAAGTTTTTCAAGTTGCCATTCATCAAGGTGCAACCTTCGGTTCTTTAGCCTATGATTGTGAGAAAAAATCAGTTTCTGTCTACCTTCCTTCTGAGGAACTCAAACAGAAAGTAGAAGCCTTCTTGAGCCAACCAATAAAAGTAAACGAGCCGCAAGGTCTTAGGGATTTTATTGAAATTGAGGTCATTCCGACCAACAGTCTTAAAGAGCTCAAGCTCGCCTTATCTGCTCTCTACAACCATACCGAAGTACGAGTGGACTGGAGCGTCAACGGGGCAAAAATCCCTAAAAATGAACTCCCGCCGCAATAACAAGCATAATAAGCGAAGCAAAAAACAGACACATTAGTGTCTGTTTTTTTTATTTGCATTCCTCCCGGTGCAAATTTTTCGGAACTCTTTGGATAGAAAATTCTCTTTCGCTGTCAATTCTGCTATACTATCTCTTACTATGATAAAACAAACTTTTTCTTTTACCGAAAAAATCAGCCATTTTTTCCGGATTTTATTACCGGTTTTCGGCGCCCAAATCTCCCTCGAGGCCATCCCATTCTTTGGAACCGTCATGGCCGGACAAGCCAGCCCCCAAGATTTAGTTGGGGTCGCTGTGGGGAGTAGCCTTTGGGTGCCTGTTTTTGTTGGACTTTGTGCGATTCTCTCGTCGATTATCCCGCTGGTCGCTTATCATCTGGGAGCCGGACGAAATGAAGAAATTACTCCCACAGTCATGCAGGGCGTTTATTTGGCTTTGCTACTTTCCGTCGGGGTTATCCTGCTCGGCTATTTCGCAGTTCCCCCGGCTCTCAAATGGACAAGTCTTGAGCCCAAAGCCTATGATGCCGCTTTCGGCTACCTCAAAGCCATTGCCTTTGGAGTGCCTTTCCTCTTTCTCTACACCGCATTGCGTAGTTTTATGGATGGAGTAGGCCAGACCCGCCAGACCCTCTGGGTCACCCTGACAGTCATTCCCATCAATGGTTTTTTCAACTGGGTACTCATCAGTGGAAAACTTGGTTTTCCGGCGTTGGGCGGCTCCGGTGCCGGTTGGGCAGCAACCCTAACCTATCTTTGCCTATTCGGTTTTGCAGTCTGGATGGTACGAAAGCGCAAAGCTTTTCAGGATTATCAAGTCTTTTCCTCATGGCCAAAGCCCAGCCTTGCGGCCTTTAAAGAGCAACTCGCTATTGGCCTGCCGATTGGTTTTGCCATCTTCTGCGAAGTCAGCATCTTTTGTGTAGTCACTTTCCTGATGAGCGGCTACGGTACTACTATTACCGCGGCACATCAAGCCGCAATGAATTTCTCCGGGCTTCTTTATATGGTGCCCCTCAGCATCTCCATGGCGCTGACAATTCTGGTAGGCTACGAAAATGGCGCTCGCCGCTACCTAGATGCCCGACATTACGGCAATCTCGGCATCGGTATCGCAGTCGTCATCGCGCTTTTTTTCCTCGCCTATCTGCTGATTTACAACGAACAAGTCGCCTCCCTTTATTCCAGCGACCCGATTGTCAAAAATCTTACCCTCGAATTTCTTGTTTATGCCAAGTTTTTCTTTCTGGTCGATGCCATCGCCGCTCCGATTCAAGGCGTCTTGCGGGGCTACAAAGACGTACGAGTCACCTTCTTACTGGCACTATTTTCTTATTGGGTCGCCGGTCTGCCGGTGGGCTGGTTTCTCGCCACCTACACCGATATGGGGCCCTTCGGCTACTGGTTCGGCCTGGTCAGCGGCCTGACAGCAGGCATGATTGGCCTGATGTGGCGGCTTTGGATTATCAACAAAAGACAAAATCAGCTCATAAAAAAATCAATGACTTAATTCTCCATAGCAAAAAGAGCCTTTCAACCGAAAGGCTCTTTTCTTATTTCCTGCTACTTTATTCTTCCTCCGGAAATTCCGACTCCGGTTCTTCTAAAGGCTTAATGGTCGGAACCAAAGCACCGACCACCTCATTTCGTCCGGCGCTTTCTAAGTGAATCGGCTGATCATCGAAGAAAATATGGGTTCCTAAAGCTTTAAGAATCGGCCCTTTTTCAACGCCTCCCAAAAAGAAGGATTCATCCAGCCATAGCCCCCATTGCTGCAAAGTGAAAAGTACCCGCTCGTGAGCCGGTGCGTTGCGGGCAGTCACCAAAGCTGTCCGAATCGGCGGCTTATTAAAGCCGAAATCACGAAATCTTTGCTGCAAAAGAATCAATTTCCCCAAGAATTTTGCAAAAGGGCCGGCAGGCAACGGAACATTTGCCTTCGCCGCCTCGTGTTCCTGAAAAAGCGCCAAGCCGCCTTCTTTATATTTCTGCTCCGCTTCATCGGAAAAAAGCACACAATCCCCATCAAAAGCCAAGCGTAGGGGAAAACTAATCTCTTTAGCTGCCATTGATTGATTTCTCAAATGAGCCGCCGCGCAATTATCGTTAATTGCCCGTTGCACATCTTTAATGTCCGAGGACAAAAATAAATCAATTGAAAAAGCTTCCAGATACTTTGCCAAGCTCTCACCGCCGGAAAAAACCGCTCTGGTAATCGGCAATTTATAATGGGAAATCGCCTTCCAAATCCGAAAACTCGTTTCAGCACTATTGTGAGACATAATCACCACTTCCACCGCCGGATCATCCATCTCTAGCCTGAGCATCTTATTGAGCCGGAGAAAACGACGAATGACCTGAAAAGCCGGGCCGGGCTCTAAGAGTTTATCTCGATTTTGATGCTGATACTCCACATAAGCCGCCAGACCCTGCTCTTTAAAAATCCGATTTTCCTCGGACAAATCAAAAAGCGACCGGGATGATATACCGATGACCAGCCTTTCACTTAGCTCAACCGCCATAATTTTCTCCTTTCCAAATATCCTCTATGATAAATAAAAAAGGCGATCCCGACAGAATGCCTTTTTACTTAATTTAACGTCCGGTGCCCCGCACTCTCTCATTATAAATTGGCAAATAAATAGATAGAAAACCATCTTCATCTACCGCGACAAAGCCATCCTGAGAGCGAAAGCCGTTTACTGCTACAGGCTTTCTACCACCACCGGCGACCATACCGATAAAGAAGGGATTTTCATAAGTTTCAATCATAAAGAAGAAAATTCCATTAGCGTGACGAGCGGAAATTGCCAATGCCGGCTTATCTTTGATTTTTCCGGTTCCAACTCCATTCGGCTCAATGCCTCTGACCCGGCTTTGAGAGTCCGGATATGAGCCTAAGACCAATGCAGATTGTTCTAATTTATCCAGTCCATCATATTCAAGAGTTCCATTCACGCTGAAAATCGAGAAATTTCGCCCACCTGACCAGATACCGTCTTTCTCCGGCACTACACCCGCCGCCCCTTCATTGGCGGTATAGAGCCACTTTCCATCCGGGCTGAAGACGATGTCCCCTGCCTCTAAGCGCCCGGTAAAAGCTTGCTCCACAAAAGGCACACCATCGTAAGTCAAATCAGCCCGATGCCTCGTCTCCCCAAGGCTAAAGATCCGGCTCACTTTTTTACTGGTCATATCAACAATTGCCACCGCATTATTTTTTTGAAGAATTACTGCCAGATTTCTACCGTCCGGCGAAAAAGCCCCCCTGATAGGGTTGGGTTCACCGAGAAATTCAATCCCCTCGCCGCTTAAAGAAATCGCCAGCGGAGTCACTTCAAGCCCCCCTACAGTAGCCGCCTTTTTATCCAAATCAATCAAGACAGCTCGACTGCCATTGGTCGCCAACACTTGATCTCCTTTCGGTGCAAGGGAAAGCTGTACTGCTCCATCGCCTAAAGCTGAGATTTTGCCGCTGGATAAAATCCTGCCTTTTCTAAGATCTACCAAAGCCACCGAGCCGTCAGCCATGCCAACCAGCACATTGCGCTTGCCATATGCCACACCGGTCACCGGCGAATCGGTCTTGATTTGTTTATTTAAATAAGGTGCCCGCAAATTGCGGACATCTACCCAAGCAATCCCCTCTTCCCCAAGGCCAATCAGGAGTTCCTTATCGCTTTGCCCGACCGACAGGGAAGTTGCACTACCGGGGAGCTTCATGGCTCGGGTTCGCTCCATACTGTTCGCCCAAGCAGTCGAGCTCAGTAAAGTAAGCCCTAGAATTAAAGGGACAATTCGGTTCATCAAATTTTTCTTCATGGTGTTCCTCCATTTCATACTCTTCTATTATACCGATTGTTGCGAGAACTGTCAGATTTTTTTCTTTCTTTTTTATGACGATTATGATATAGTTTCTTATAATTAAATAATTCGGATAGAGGCGCGAATGACAAGAGTACCTTATCGCTATAGCTAAGCGCAGCAAGGGCGGTTGGGGAAAGGGGATTTCGCCGAAGAGGATGATTTGCGCAAAGTCATTTTTCTGGTTTTATAGTGAATAATTATAAAACTGTCATCGCATCAGCGGTGGAGTGCTATCTCTCAGTATCTTCAGCCTTCTTTCGGCTGGGACTATCTTTTATCAAGACGATAAGACGGAGAGGCACAAAAAGCCTCTCTTTTATTTTTATGGAGGTGAAACACTTGATCAGCATTCTGAAATTCGGTGGAAGCTCTGTAGCGACTACCGAAAAAATCATGGACATCGCAAAATACCTGAAAAAACGCTGCGATAATGGCGAAAAGCTTATTGTGGTAGTTTCGGCAATGGGCAAGACTACCGATGGGCTGCTGGCTATGGCAAGCGACCTTTCGAGCAACCCGGATCGGCGGGAACTGGATCAGCTCATGGCAGTAGGTGAGCAGACCACAATTGCCCTGATGACCATTGCCCTTCAGGAAATAGGGCTCAAGGCTCGCTCTTTTACCGGCGCTCAAGCGGGAATCCAGACCACCGGTATCCACACCAAAAGCCAAGTGGAGCGCATTAAGATCGAGCTAATCGGTGCGGCTCTTGAAGAGCTCAATGTAGCTGTAGTCGCCGGTTTTCAAGGAATCGACGACCACGGTAACGTCACCACTTTAGGTCGAGGCGGCTCAGACACTACCGCAGTAGCCTTGGCGGCGGCCTTCCACGGTAAAGCAGAAATCTATACCGATGTAAACGGCGTCTATCGGACTGACCCGCGAGTTTATCCCCAAGCGAAGAAAATCGACACCATTTCCTATGAAGAAATGATGGAAATGAGTGCCCTCGGCGCAAAAGTCATGGAAATGCGAAGCGTTGAGCTGGGAAAAAAATATCAGGTACCGATTTACGTTGGACAAACACTTTCAGACGGAGGGGGAACACTCATCATGCCAATCAACGGTTCTATGGAAAAACGCTCCATCAGCGCACCGGAAGCTGCCAGGAAGTCGTCAAAATCTTTCAAGTCATGGGCAAGCATCATCTCAATATCGACATGATTACCCTAAACGACTCCCAGGAAAACGCTCATCTGACCTTCACAATTCCCTTAGCAGAAAAAGGAGTTTTTAATGAAGCCATCAAGGAGCTTCAGGAAATGTTCCCGACCCTTACCTTCCAAATCTTTGACAGCTACGCCAAAGTATCTGTAGTCGGGCTTGGAATGCGGGATGCTTCCGGGGTCACCGCCGGAGTACTATCGATTTTTGAAGAAAATAATATTCCCTTCTATCAGATTACCACCTCGGAAATCAGCATTTCCTTCACAGTACCCCATGAAAAAGCCAAAGAGGCAGTCATTAAAATCTGCGAAAAATACGACCTGTAAAATAAAGAAATGAGGGATTATATGTATCGTGTAGCTGTCGTCGGTGCCACCGGCATGGTGGGCCAAAAAATGCTTGAAACTTTAGAGGAATTCAATTTTCCGGTCAAGTCGCTCACTCTTTTGGCTTCCGCTCGCTCGGCAGGCAAAAAAATGACCTGGAAAGGCAATGAATACACCATCGAAGAGCTGACACCCCAATCCTTCGATCAGCCTATTGATATCGCCTTTTTCTCCGCCGGAGGCGGCACCAGTACCGAATTTGCACCGATTGCTGCCGCTAAAGGAGTCATCGTTGTGGATAACAGTAGTGCCTGGCGAATGAACCCGGAGGTCTCGCTCATCGTGCCGGAAGTCAACTGGCAGGATCTAGATCTCAAAAAATCAAAAATCATCGCCAATCCGAATTGCTCAACTATCCAATCTGTCGTGCCCTTAAAACCTCTTTCGGATGCCCTCGGACTCAAGCGAGTAGTCTACACCACCTATCAAGCAGTTTCCGGCACCGGACAAAAAGGGGTCGAAGATCTTGAAAAAGGCGAAAAAGGCGAGCCACCGACTGCTTACCCGCACCCGATTTACGGAAATTGCCTGCCCCACATTGACCAATTTCTGCCGGACGGCTATACCAAAGAAGAAATTAAAATGGTCAACGAAACCCGAAAAATTTTAGGGATTCCCGATCTGCTGGTCAGCGCCACCTGTGTCCGAGTTCCAGTCTGGAATTCCCACGCTGTCGCTATGAACATCACTTTTGATAAGGAAACTTCAGTCGCAGAAATTCAAGAACTTCTCAACAATGCCGAAGGGGTTCGCCTAGAGGATAACCCCTCGGAAAATCGCTATCCAATGCCGATTCTCGCCACCGGCAATGACTTGGTCTGGGTCGGGCGAATCCGCAAAGATGAAAGTGCTCCCAATACCTTCCATATCTGGGCAGTGGCGGATAACATCCGCAAAGGTGCCGCCAGTAATGCCATCCAAATCGGTCTAAAGCTGGTTCAAGAAAAACAGCTTTCCCAATAATAAAAAAACAAAGGAGGAATTCCCATGATTTTCAGAGGTGCGTCAACTGCGCTCATTACCCCTTTCCATGCAGATTTTTCGGTAAATTGGGAAAAATTTGCCGAATTGATCGAAAGACAAATCGAAGGAGGCATTCAAGCCATCATCATCAATGGTACTACCGGTGAGGCATCCACTTTGGCTAAGGAAGAACGAATTGACTGCCTGAAATTCGCTTTAGATGTCACCAACCGACGAGTACCGATCATCGCCGGAACCGGCAGCAACAACACCGCCGAAGCCGTCGCCGCAACAAAAGCAGCTCAAGAAGCCGGTGCCGATGCCGCGCTGATGGTAACTCCTTACTACAATAAGACCTCCCAAGCCGGCCTAATCGCTCACTATACCCATGTTGCAGATCAAACGGATATCCCGATTTTGCTCTATGCAGTGCCGGGCCGCACCAGCCAACCGATGACTGCAGAAACTGTCGTCGAGCTGGCAAAGCACCCGCGCATTGTGGGCATTAAAGATGCCACCAGTGATTCAGCCTTTGCTATGGATATCCTGCGCCAAGTCAATAACCCACGATTTGCCCTTTATAGCGGCAATGATGATGTGGTCGTGCCTTATCTGGCCGCCGGAGCTGTCGGAGTTATCTCCACTATAGGCAATCTCCTGCCGGCACCGATGCAGGCCATTTGCGCCGCCGCTGAGCGAGGCGACTGGGCATTGGCTCGAAAAATCCAATTTGAGCTTCTGCCGGTCATTCAAGGAATATTCTCGGAAGTCAACCCAATCGGCACCAAAGGCGGCATGAATATCATGGGTCTTGAAGTCGGACTGCCTCGTCTGCCATTAGTCGATATGGGCAAAGATACCCATGCAAAACTCGCCCAGGCCATTGCAGACTATGATTCTTTATAAAAAATGGGGGACACTACTATGAATATCCTTCTACACGGCTTCGGTGCCATGGGGAAAATGGTCTTAGAAGAAGCCGGCAAACAAGAAAATATTACCATCATCGGCATCGTTGAGCCTCACAGCACAGAAAAAAGCATCACCGGTATTCCGATTTTCAAGGAATTTTCCGAAGCTCCGGCGGCAGACGTAGTCATTGATTTTTCACATCCCTCAAGGCTTTCGATGATTCTTGAGTACGGCATTCAGCATCAAGCCCGGCTTGTACTCGCCACTAGTGGCTATAGCGATGAGGATCTTGAAAAAATTCAAGAAGCCAGCCAACAACTGGCGATTTTCCAATCTTACAATATGTCTCTCGGTGTCCGAATGGTACTCGATGCTTTGAGAGCTCTGGCGCCTCAAGCCGGAGAGCTTTACGATATCGAAATCGAAGAGCGGCATCACCGCAAAAAAATTGATGCCCCAAGCGGCACGGCTTGGCTTCTCTTCCGCACTTTAGCCAAACTTCTACCGGGCAAAAAAGCAATGCTTGATCGAAGCAGCGTCAGGGCGGCACGAGAAAAAGATGAAATCGGCATCACCGCCCTAAGAGGCGGCACGATTTTCGGTGAACACACCGTCCTTTTTGCCGGTGAAGATGAACTCATCGAAATCAAGCACACCGCGCTTTCCAAACGTATTTTTGCGACCGGTGCCCTTTCAGCGGCGACCTTCCTGATGGATAAAAAGCCCGGTTACTATAATTTAGATAATATGGAGTAAAAATACCACTTTTCTCAAGTTTGAATTTTTTCTTTACAACGAAAATACACCACATTTTTAAGGGGGATTTTTTTAAATGGACATCATGAAAAGCGATGCCTATGCCATCGCGAAATATATCAAGGAAGCCGAAAAACAAACGCCGGTCAAAGCCTATGTAAATGGCGACTTCGAGCAAATGGATGTGCCCGCCGGTATCAAAGCATTCGGGTGCAAAAAGAGCAAAACCTTAATTGGCGATGCCAAATTGATTGCTGATTTTCTCGAAGCAAATAAAGCAAACATCAGCGAAAGTCATCTGGAATGGGATCGCCGCAATAGTGCAATTCCCCTTTTAGATACCCGCTTTTTAAATGCCCGCATTGAACCGGGCGCAACCATTCGCGACCATGTATTAATCGGCGATAATGCGGTCATTATGATGGGTGCAGTCATCAATATCGGCGCTGCTATCGGCGAAGGCACCATGATTGATATGGGAGCCATCGTCGGTGCTCGCGGCACCATTGGTAAAAAAGTCCACGTCGGTGCCGGTGCAGTCATTGCCGGAGTATTAGAGCCACCAAGTGCCGAGCCGACCACCATTGAAGACCATGTAATGATTGGCGGCAACGCAGTTATTTTAGAAGGAATACGAGTAGGTGAAGGTGCAGTCGTCGCCGCCGGTGCAGTCGTTACCGAAGATGTTCCGGCCGGTGTCGTCGTTGCGGGCTGTCCGGCTCGAATCATCAAGGATAAAGACTGGAAAACCGTTGAAAAGACCCAGCTCCTTGATGACCTTCGAAATCTCGGCTCTGACGGCAAAGGAAACTAAAACCCAAAAGCTCTGCAAAAATTTTGCAGAGCTTTCCCTGTTTTATCTAAGTTTTTTAAGGAGGACTTTTCATGACCTCGGAATTTTTAAAAAATCTTCAGCCCCAAATCAAAAAATGGCGGCAAGAACTTCATCAAATCCCGGAAATCGGTTATGAGGAAGTCAGAACCGCTGCTTATCTCCGCCGAGAGCTTGATAAATTGGGGCTTCCCTGGCAGGAAATTTGCGAAACCGGCACCATCGTTTATCTGGATAACCAAAAAGAGTCTACCCTCGCCTTTCGCTCCGATATTGATGCCCTGCCCATTCAAGAAGCAACCGGTGTAGATTTTGCATCCACTCATCCGGGCAAAATGCACGCCTGCGGTCATGACGGCCACATGGCGACTTTGCTGAGCTTTGGGGCTTGGGCAAAAGCACACCTTTCAAATATCAATTCCAACCTCCTGCTGATTTTCCAGCCGGCTGAGGAAACCACCGGCGGTGCTAAAGATATTGCCGCTTCCGGAATTTTTGAAAAGTATCATGTCAAAGCCATCTATGGGCTTCACCTGATGCCGGACTTACCGGAAAATACTATCGGCTGCCGCCCCGGCCCTCTCATGGCACAGACCGGAGAAGTACACATCAAAATCCAAGGCAAAGCGGCTCACGCGGCTCTCGCCTATCAAGGCATTGACAGCCTCTACATCGCCTCACTTCTAGTCCAGCAGTATCAAGCAATCCTGACCCGCCGAATCCCGGCTATGCAGACCGCAGTGCTCCATATCGGTACCCTCCATAGCGGCGAAGCCGGAAATATTGTCGCATCCTCAGCCACCCTAGCGGTACCGTCCGCACTTTTAGTCGAGAGCTCTTTCTGGAAATTACCGATCAAATGGCAAAAATTCACAAGGGAATGGAAGAAATTTATGGCTGTACCATTGACTTTATAAGGGATCCGGGATATCCACCTGTATTAAATGACCCAATTCTTACTCAAAATATGGTAGAATTATTAAAGGAAAACGAAATTTCCTATCAAGAACTTCCGGAACCCTTTTTCTTAGGGGAGGATTTTTCCTACTACCAAGAGAAAGTGCCCGGCGTCTTTTTCTTCCTTGGCACCGGTAGCGAAGAAAAAAACTTCATTCACGGGCTTCATCACAATCAATTCAATTTTGATGAAGCTGCCTTATTGACCGGCCTCAAAGCATTCATTGCCATCGCCGCCAATAAATCCATCTAAAGGAGAATAAAGTACCTATGAAACAAAAAATCATACTCTGTATCTTCCTAATCTGTCTGGCCTGTTCCTCTCTAGTCGCCGCTGAAACCTATCAAAGCAGTCAATTTAAAATCGCTTTTGACGCAGCGGAAATTTGGTACCCAGTTCAAGGGGATGACCATTCTTCCCTAACCCTGGAATCCACCGAACAAGGGCAGAAAACTTTCTCCCTCGCGGCCGCGGCAATCACCGCACCGGAAAGCAATCTGGCATTCGAGGCCCTTTCTCCGGAAATGAAAAACGAACTGATGATTATGGAGCTTGAATACTACCGAGCCCATCGACCGAATGACAAAATTGTCTCCATCGACTTCGAAACCATCAATCATCGCACCTATATGCTCACCAAAATCCAAACTAAATTCGGCGACACTCCGGTTCATTCCATCACTGCCTGGACGGTTCAAAATCAAATCGAATACCTCATGACCTTCCACACCGCCGACATGAACGAGCAATTCGCCGTCCCTTTCTATGATATTCTTCAAACCGTGAATTTTACACAATAATAAAACAAAAAGCCTATGCCAAGTAAAAACTTGGCATAGGCTTTTTTATTGCCCCTCTTTCAGCCCTCTTCGGGATTGTAATTCCAACCATTTTCGCCATGATAAATCATCAATTTACTCATGCCGCCATCAACCGTAAAATTCTGCCCCGTAATGAAGCCACTTTCGTCACTGCATAAAAACATCACCAGATTGGCAATATCCTGGGGAACCCCGATTCGCCCCACCGGGTGCTGCATCTGATCGGCCTCACTCCATTCGCCCTCAGTCGTATCAATCCAGCCGGGAGCGATACTATTGACCCGTACTTTGCCCGCAAGGCTAATCGCCAGCGAATGAGTCAAAGCGGTAATTCCCCCTTTCGCCGCCGAATAGCTCTCAGTATCCGGCTGAGACATATTCCAGCGACTGGAAGAAATATTCACAATACTGCCGCCAACCGCTAAATTTTCCTTCAGCAAATCAGTCAAATAATAAGGGGCTACCAAATTGACTTTCTGAACATACAAAAAATCCTCATAACTGCATCCGGACAGAATGCCCTTCCTCGTCGTAGCTCCATTATGAATCAAGCAATCCATCTTCCCATATCGCTTAATCAAAGCCCTACTAAAGGCTTCCAAACTTTCCTTCTCCCCTAAATCCCCCTGAAAATAAAAGTCGCACTCTATCGGCTCTATCTCTAAATCAATCACCGCAACCCGCGCCCCTTCGGAAATAAAGCACTCCACCAACCGCCGACCAATCCCCCGTGCCCCGCCGGTAATCACCACATTTTTATCGGAAAATCTCATCTTCTGCACCCCGATTCTCTTCTTACCTTTACTCTTACTTTCGCCCTCAACCTTTTTATCCCTTCCCAAAAAAGAAAAGAGTGACCAAAAGCCACTCTAAATCTACCACCATTAAATTTTTTACTGCCACGCACGCTAAATTCTCCGCTATATAAATAGCGAAAATTTAAAATAAAGCACTCAAAACAAAAAGACAACCTTCCCGACTTTTTATGTAAATAGCTATTAGAGCTAGGTGGTAACTCATCTCTTTGAGCTAAGCCCCGACTTCGCATCTCAGATTACCATTCCCTAAGCTACTCATGCTACATTTGCATTTACAGAGGCTCAGTTGTCCGGCGCATATTTCCTGCTTTGCTCCTATCGAATGAGGAAAAGCGTACTCAAAGCAAATTTTCCATACAACAAAATACTGCATAAATAGCGAGGATTTGAGATGAAGTGTTAGGCAAAGCAAGCGAGATGTGACGAAGTGTAATAGTACATGAGGAACATTGAGTCGCCGCTTTAACAACACGCTTCGCCCAAAACCGAAACTATTTAATGATGTTGTTTTCAATGAATTTCAAATCTGTGNTCGTAAATGTTATGTTTGTCTTTTCTTCGGTATCNGCCAAAATCTTCTGGGNGATTAGATAGGTTACCGGATGNAGAATGTTNAAATGATCGCCGTTTTTAATCCGGTAGCTCTTAAAGGGAATGTTATGGNCGGCGGCAATTTCAGCGATTTCATCGAATTCCGGCCAATAATAGAAACCCCCTTCAAAGTAAAAAGTCGGCGANTTGAGAGAGGTGATATATTTGCGGGGTGAACGCAGGTCAAATTCCCGTTGATTTTTCTGATCAAAAGGCGCTTCGACTGACATACCGCCACTTTTGATTCGTAGNTCCAAGTCCGGCACACCACCGATGGAAAAGGCAGCTCGGAAACCCTCGACATACTCATTTCCCAAGAGCACTGTTGTGCCGCCGGTACTGTGACCGATCAGATAAATCCGCNCCGGATCCACATAGGGAATACTTGCTAGGTACTTTCGCGCCGATTCCAGATCATCAAGCTCACCATAAAACATCTGATACTGACCAGGATTGTCATTTTCGCCCCGAAAACTGGGCACCATCATTACAATGCCCGCTTCCCGCAAATGCCTGCCGCTCTGATCATTATCCAAAGGCTGAGGCTCCCAAAACCAGCTACCAATGCCGCCATAACCGCCGTGAATCCAAATTGCCGCCGGATGCTTTTTTCCATCTCCCGGGTCAGGGGTTAGATAAGCACCCATCTCTCCATCGGCGGCCGGGTAATAAACAGTCTGAAAAATTTGAGCCGGCGGTCTTTCCAGTCCGCCATCGGGTTCAAAACTTTGGGTTACGATTCGGGTCTTAAAATTTTTCCGAGCCTCTCCAAGGCTTTCAGCACTTACCTCATAACTCCACTTTTTCTCGACTTTAGCTTTAGAACTTACAAGCACCTCGTCGTCACCGCAACCGGCCAACAGAAGCGCGCACAGTAAAATTGGAATCCATTTTTTCATAATCGCCCCATCCTTTCTACTTTTCTATACTGATTCTCCTAAATCTCTATATTTATCAGTTATTTCCTTCATAAAAAAGCACCTTTCAGCGCTTCTTATATTTTATCCTTCTTTTCAAAAATCAAATTCCCAATTGCAAGTAGCAAAAAAAGCCCGACTACCACCAGCCCCCAGCCATACATTTGACGATAGCCGACGCCATTTGCCAGATAGCCCAATAAAATCATGCCACCACCCACACCTAAATCCAGACAATTAAAAAAGACTGCATTCGCTCCGGTGCGATTCTCCGCCGGCGAGCGATTGACCAACCAGGCCTGCAATGCCGGAAAAAGCCCACCCATCGCAACCCCGAAAAAAACCGCCGAGCCCCAGAGCGTCCACTGACTGGTTCCCCAATACAAAAATGCCACACTAATTATAGAAAAGCTAATCCCCGGAATCAGCACCCAATAAGGTCCTTTACGGTCAAAAATGCCACCGGACACCAACCGAGTCAAGCAAACCATAATCGAGGAAATCACAAAAAACCAGACCACGCCGGGGATTCCCTCAGACTTTGCATAAACCGAAGCATAGCCCTGCACCGTACCCAGATGAATCCCAAAGAGCAAGCTCAAAATACCGGGAACCCACAAGTTTCGCGAAATAATTCCGGACTTTTTTTGAATAGGCTCCGCTTTCTTCGCCGATATTTCACCAACCGGAGTCGCCCAAACCGAAGCATCCAAAACAAAAATCATCCCCAACGCCAGAATTTGAGTGACAATCGCCAACAAAAACATCGATAAAAAACTGACATTTTCAATCAAGAAAAGCCCCATAAAAGGTGCCACCGTCATCGTCAAAGAAGGCCCCAGTCCAAAATAGCCAAGCCCTTCGCCCCGTCGGGCATAAGGCAACATATCCGAGACCACCCCGGCAAAAATCGTCGTCAAAAATCCAAAGCCAAAGCCATGAATTATTCGTAAAAATGCCACCCCTGCGGTAGAACCCACCCAATAATAGCCGGCAATCGGCAAAGCACTCAACAAAGTCCCGACAAAAACCATCGGAAATCTTCCCCAGCGGCGTGCCCCGTAGACCGCAAAAGGTCGAGAGCAAACCGCCGACAAAGTGAATAACCCCATTACAATGCCAATTGCTCCGGGATCGCTGCCTAAGCTCATCAAAAAGAGCGGCATCGTCGGATATAAAATCTGCACCCCGAAAAAGCCGGCACTATTCGCCAACACAGTCAAAAGAAAATTTCGAGTCCACAAACTGGAGCCTGAATCTACTTTCATCATCAATCTCCTTTTTTACTCCAAAAAGAATGGCTACAAAAATTCAAAGCCATTCTACTGGCTTATCCCCCACTAAACGCACCCGAATTACAGCAAAATACTCCGTATTGTCCCAATCTCATCTTTTGTCACACCAATATGACATAAATAGCCTTCGGCGCCTTTGTACTCCGCCTGCAAATTTTCCAAAAACGGTGCAATATCCTCCGGACGAGAAGTCAAGTAAGCCGCCAAAGCCGGATCATTCATTTCAGCAAAAACCTCCAACATCGGCCTCAAATTTTCTTGGCTTTCGGTATAATCCTGCACCACCATTTTTTCCTCTACCCCCGCCAAAAGAAGCAAAAGCACCGCTACCAATCCGGTACGATCCTTACCGGCAGAACAATGAAAAAGAGTAACCCCATCAGCATTTCTAGCAATCAATTGAAAAATCCGTAAAAATTCCGCCTGGCTATGATCAAGCATATAAAGATACAGCTCCCCCAGGCTCTTTGGAAGCTCTGCCGCATCTACGGACGGCAAAAGCGAAACTTTTTCATAGCTAAGCCCCGACAATCCGATGATTTTATCGGGCCATTTTTTGATTTCCTCATCACTTCTTAAATCAATGTCCAAATTGATTTTTAATGCTACCAATTTTTGAATATCCTCTTCGCTCAATCGATTCAGACCGTCAGCTCGATATAACTTGCCCCTTTGGGTTTCCCCGCCCAATCGGCTCTGATAACCACCCAAATCCCGAACATTAAAAGCCCCTGCCAATTCCACTTTTCTCATTCAATCAAACTCCTCTTCTACCTGACCAATGCGAATCAACATAGCCATCCTAATACAAAAAAAGTCACTCCCAAACAAAGGAAGTGACTATCTCACGAAATGGTGCCTCAGGGCGGAATCGAACCGCCGACACGAGGATTTTCAGTCCTCTGCTCTACCGACTGAGCTACCGAGGCAAATGAACTTCAAGACAAAAAAAACAGGCATTGCCTGAATACAAGTAAAATGGCGACCCCGATGGGATTCGAACCCACGCTCTCCGCCGTGACAGGGCGGCATGTTAACCGCTACACCACGGGGCCGTATTTTTATTGGTGACCCGTAGGGGAATCGAACCCCTGTTTTCGCCGTGAAAGGGCGACGTCTTGACCGCTTGACCAACGGGCCTTTTAAAGTTGGTGACCCATGATGGACTCGAACCATCGACACCCTGATTAAAAGTCAGGTGCTCTACCAACTGAGCTAATGGGTCAACACACTCAGTAATTATAACGGCGAAAAACTTTTTTGTCAACGCTTTACAAGGGATTTTTTATTTTTTTTGAAAAATTTCGTTCAAACCATCTACTTCCACGAAAAAATTGCCAATAGATTCCTATTAATTTCTTTCTCCGCCATCACAGAGAAGGAAAAATATATTGCTGAATCAGCCAGAAAGCCAGGCAACCAACGCCAATTGTACCGGGCAAAGAGCGACTGAAAAAAGCCACCAGAAAGGCAATCCCGCCTGCCCAAAGATGAGGATTGAAAAAAGAGGTATCCACCACCTCACCCCGCAAAAAAATCTCCGAAAAAATCAGAGCCCCAAAAATCGAAGTCGGCACATATTTAAGCCAGATCTCCAGCCAACGAGGCATAACGATCTGAGAAAGAAAAGCCATCGGCAAAAGCCTCGGCAGATAAGTCACCAACCCCATTAATACAATGGTCAGCCAAATTTCAAAGCTACTCATCCAGACCGCCCTCCCCTCGGCATTCCCAAATACAGCCGATAGTCGCAGCAATCACCGCCGCACCGACCAAATGAAGCTTATAGCTCACAAATGGATAAAGAAGCACCGCCAAAAATCCCCCTAAAAACCCCACCACCACAAAAGGCTTTTGCTGCAAATAAAAAGACCACAACCCAATAAACATCGCCGTTAGTCCAAACCCTATTACCTCCAAATCAATCGCCAGCCACTCCCCGGCCACCGCGCCAAATACCGTCGCACTGACCCAAGTCAACCAGATAATAAAATTGACCATCAATGACTGCTGATGAGACCAATTCCCCACGCCAAATTCCCGAATATTAACCGCAAAAGCCTCATCGGTCAAGCCATAAGTAAAAAGAGAAATAAAAGACTTTGAAGATTCCTTAAAATAAGGTGCCAAAGTAGAACTAAAAAGAAAATGCCGCAAATTGACTACAAAAGTGGTCAGCACAATCGACAGCATCGAAAATCCGCCGGAAATCATTGATACTCCGATAAACTGAGCACTTCCCGCATAAACAATCGTACTTAGCCCCAAAACCTCCCAGGGCGAAAAATTCAATTTTTGCGCCAACACCCCAAAGGCAATTCCCAAAGGAATAAAGCTCATACATATCGGCCACACAGCCAGCCAAATCCGTCGATCTCTCCAATGTTTAAAAATTTTACCCACCTCTACTTTATTACTCTAAATCAGCTTCAAGATGACAAATATTTGGGTATCAAGCCACCTGCTTATTCCTTCATTTTATCCTATCTATCTTGAAAAATAAAGGGCAGAAAACTTTCCTTCGCTAAATCCTTAACTCAAAAAAGGCTTTTTCGACACTACAAAATTTTAACGACAAAACTTTTTAAAAACATATCTTCGCCATTTTTTCGTCAAAACTTCCCTCTATACTAAAGCCATCGAAAACAATCACGAAAATTAAAGGAGCGATTCACATGAAAAAATGGACTACGGGACTTCTCGTTGCGGCAATTGTTACATCCCTTTCGGTGGTTGCCTTTGCTGACGGCTTCGGAAAAGGCTTCCGCAAAGACGGCGAACGACCTGCATGGACAGAGCAACAAAAAAATGATTTCATCCAGTTGGCAGAACAAAAACACAAACTTCACACTGAATTCTTAAATGGTGAGGCCGCCGCCGGACGAATGAGCCAAGAAGAAGCAAATGCACACATCACACTGGCAAAAATACGGCTTGACCGCATGAAAGACGGCGACTTCAAAAATCATCCTGCATTCAGCGAAGAAGGTAAAGCCGCTCGGCTTGCTTATCACCAGAAAACAAAAGCCCTCCACATCGACTCCATCAAAAAAGCAATGGCAAATGGCTCCATCTCCGAAGAAAAAGGCAACCAAATGATTGAAAAGATGGAAAAAAGCAACAACGATTGCGACTGCTTCCACCATCGCAAACATAAAGGCGGTCACCGAGGACACTTCACTCGATAATCACTTTTAAAACTCTCCTCCAAACTAGTTAACCACTCCCTTTTTTACCTCCTCTTATATAAAGTCAACCTGCAAAGAAAAAGGCTTCCGTTAAAAACGGAAGCCTTTTTCTTATTGCTCTTTTTACTACATCACTTCTTTGATTGCCGCTTGCACAGCAGCAAAGTCAGCTTCATCCGGGTGAGTGGATGCTGCTTTCCAGCGGGCTTCTCGCTCCGGTGAGGCACTGTGGGGAGCGTCTTTCGGCATTTGACGAATTCTTTCCATGATTGCTTCGGAAAGACGACCTTGGCAGATGAATTTACCAATCACTTCACAGCCTTCGCCCAAAAGAGCCGCGCCACGCTCTAGGCTTTCTCTGGCGTGGTCGCTATCCGGGTAAGCGCCTAATGTCGCAAATACAAAGACTTTCGCATTGGTCGTTTTTTGCAAATATTCCATTGCTTTCGCATCCGCAGTACCTTTGTCGACCCAATAGCCAACCGCTACTTTCTCATAGCCCTCTGCACTTGGCGCCTCCTCCACCGGGAAAATCTCGCTTCCTTCCGGCAAAATTTTAAAAATCGCTTCCCCTACAGATTTTGTATTGCCACTCAGGCTGGAATAAACTACTAACCATGGTTTTTTCATCATTTTCAATCTCCTCTCATTTTGTGACCTTTTAAAAATTAACTACTAAAAAAATCCCTGGTTTTATTCCTGGTAATTTTTGATTAGGTAAGTCCCCCACCACCAGCAAATTAGCGCAATTACCGAAAGCCCACCCATATAGACCAGCAAAAAGGGCGAAAATTCCTTCGCTCTCAGCAATTGATTGAGCATCCCCAGAGGCAAAGCCTTCATCACTGTGGCCAATAGCCAAGGCAAATTATCCAGCGGAAAAAAAGAACCAGAGAAAAATATCATCGGAGTCATAAAGAAATTTTGAATAATTGATAGGCCATCATTGCCGTCTGCCCACATTCCGGCAATACTTCCCAAAGTAGAAAATACTGCGGCAGCCAAAAAAAGACCGATAAAGCCATACCACGTTAATTGCCAACCGCCAAAGAAAAATGTCCCGATGCTGTAAATTAGAAGCGATGAGAACATCCCTCGCACAATTCCCGCCAGCATCAAGCCAATTGCCACTTGCCCTGCCGGCACAGGACTGACCATCAAGCTCTGAAAAGTCTTAAAATATACTCGCCCGATACTTACGGAAATCGAGGTCTGTTGAAAAGAATTGCTCATCACCGAAATCCCCGCCATCCCAGCACATAAAAAGGCTCCATATCCGCCCTCAATCTGAATCATCCGCCCCAAACCTAAGCCAAAGGCAAATAGATAAATCAATGGATAAAAAAGTGTGGAAAGCACATAGCCGGGCTTACTGGCCTTGACTTTAAGCACCATCATCTCTCGTTTAAATACTGCCCACCAATTCACTCTTCGATCCCCCCTTTACGAGCCAGCTCCAAAAAGAGCTCTTCCAGAGTGCTGGACTGCTCCTTTAAGGTCTCCGGGCATCCCTGCCAGACTATTTCTCCTTTTTGTAGGAAATAGACCCGGTCGCAAAGCGCCTCGGCCTCTTCCATGTAATGGGTCGTCAAGAGCACCGCCTTCCCCTGAGCCTTCAATGATCGAACGATTCCCCAAAGCTGATGCCGCACATCCGGATCAAGCCCCACCGACGGTTCATCCAAAAGAAGAATATCCGGATTCGGCAATAAAGCTCTGGCAATCAAAACCCGTCGGGAATAGCCGCCGGACAGCTTCCCGCTCAATTTGTCCAGCATATCGCCAAATTCAAAAACTCGAGCAAGCTCTTCAATTTGCCTGTCTGCATCCTCCACACCAAACAGCCAAGAATAGCAACGCAAAGCATCTCGCACCGTCAAATCCCGCTCCAAATTATTTTCCTGAGGAATCAAGCCAATCCGAAGATGAGCCTCCTGCCGCCGCTCCTCTAAATCCCAACCATCCAAAGCCACTCGCCCGGAGCTGGGAGCCGCCAGACCCGAAAGAATTTTCATCAGTGTCGTCTTGCCGGCTCCATTAGGGCCCAAAAGCCCGACCACTTCACCGGGCTTCACATAAAGAGAGACTTCTTTCAAGACCAAATTTCGGTCATATATTTTACTTACATTTTCAATATTCAAGCTAACAAACTGTGTGGGGTACGAAGACACTGTATTCCTCCTCATCCTGAACGACATTGACCCGAAGCGCCTTCACGCCATAGAGTTTTTCAAAATTCGCCTCGGTCATCACATCGCCCACCTTGCCATCGGCGAAAATCGCACCATTTTTAATGGCAATCACCCGCTCGCTATAGCGAGTCGCATGATTCAAGTCGTGAAGCACCATAATTACGGTAATTTTCAGCTCCCGATGAAGCTGACGCACAAGCTCCATCAAATCAAGCTGATGATGAATATCCAAAAACGTAGTCGGCTCGTCCAAAAGTAAAATATCCGGCTCCTGCGCCAAAGCCATCGCCAGCCAGACCCGCTGACGCTCTCCACCGGACAGACTCACCAACTGACGATGGGCAAAATCCAACACCCCGGTACGCTCCATCGCATTTTCAATGATTTGATAATCTGCCTCGGTCAAGCTTGAAAAATGCCCCTGATAAGGAGCTCTTCCACAAGCCACCAAATCCTTGACAGCAATATCCATCGGCGCTGTAGTCGATTGAGGAAGCACCGCCAAAGTGCGAGCCACCTCTTTACTCGGCTGTCGATGAATGTCTTTTCCGTCCAAAAGCACCATGCCTTTTTTGGGCGTTAAAAGCCGAGCAAAAGCCTTCAATACTGTTGATTTTCCTGCCCCATTCGGCCCGATAATCGAAATAATCTGAGGCTGGTCAATCAAAATATCCAGCTTTTCAACAATCGGTTTAGCCCCGTAAAAGAATGACCGGCTCCCTCTTTCCTCATCGCCCCACCCCTCCTTTACGAAGTAAGTAAAGGAAAAACGGTGCCCCAATAAAAGACATAAAGACTCCAACCGGCACCTCAATCGGCGCAAATATCAAGCGGGCAAAGGTATCGGAGCCAATAACCAACGTCGCCCCTACTACCGCGGCAGTCGGCATGAGCCACTCAAAGTCTGAGCCTACCAGCATCCGTACAATATGAGGCACCATCAGACCTACAAAACCCAAAAGCCCAGCCGCGCTTACCGCTGAAGCTGTAAGGAGTCCTGCCAAAGTCATCAGCAAAATTCGAGTCCGCTGAACCTTCATTCCCAGACCAATCGCCACCTCATCCCCTAAAGAGAGGATATTCAGGGTGCGACTGCTCCAAAATACCCCAATCAAACCGAAAATTGTATAAGGAAGCACCATCCGCACATGATCCCAAGAGCGGCCTTGAAAGCCACCGGCCATCCATTGAATCGTTCCTTGCACCTTATCGGAATGAAAGACCATCAAAGCGGTCATCATACCGCCGAAAAGAGCTGCCAAAGCCACCCCCGCCAAAATCAGCCGCATCGGCTCAACCCGGCCATTTTGCCAAGCCAGCAAATACACCATACCCATTGCAATCATCGCCCCGACAAAAGCGACCAGCGGCACATAATTCGTCAAATGAGGAAATAAAATCATAATTGCCATCGCACCGATTCCGGCACCGGCAGTCACTCCCAAAATCCCCGGGTCTGCCAAAGGATTTCGGAGTACCCCTTGCATCGTCGCTCCTGCCAAAGCCAGATTCATGCCAACCAGACCTGCAGTAATTGAGCGAGGAATTCGAAGATTATAGATAATCTGCCGCACTTCGTCACTCACATTTCCGGTAAATACCCCGAAAAGCTCGCTCCAACTGATTTTTACTGCTCCATAGGAAATGCTCCAAATCGTCACAACCCCCAGTAAAAGAAAGCTGCCCATCAAAATCAGGCTTCGCACTTTATCCCGAGGATCACGTTTTTCGCTTATTTTCATTTTTCCTCCGGATAAAGTAATTTACTTAAAAAAGTAATCGCCTGATCACTTTTCGCCCCCGGATTGATTGCAAAAAGCTCATAAGGAAGCACTTCGATTCGATTCTCCCGCACCGCTGGCAAAGAGCGCCAAGCCTCATTGGTAGCGAAATTTTCCGCCAGATGCTTTTTCACAAGCTCCGGATCGCCGTGGCTGATGAAAAGAATATACTCCGGCTTCATTTCAATTGCATACTCCAAGCTGAAAGGTGCATAAGTCATGCCTCCCATACCGGTTCCGGCAGGCTTTAAAGCCTTGCCGATATTATCGCCGCCGGCCAAATCCAAAATATTGCCGGGAAAACTACTGGGAAGCGCCACCATAAAGCTCTCAGGAGTACCGAATACCGGGAGTACCTTCACCGCTGGACGATCGCCTTTTCGTTTCTTCGCTTCGGCGATGGCATCTTCGACCTCTTTGACTTCCTTTTGAGCAAGCTCAGCCTTTCCGGTCAATTCACCAAACAACCTCACAGTCTTTATATTATCGTCAATAGATGAAGTGCTAATCAAAAAAAGAGGAATTCCCGCCTGCTTGAGCGGAGTTTCCAATTGCCGCTGAAAAGGTATCTCAGTCCCAATCACTAAATCCGGCTTCAAGGCAATTACTTTTTCCAAATTTACACCACTCGCAACGCCGACATTTTCCTTGGTTTTTACAAATTCCAGCTGTTCTTTTGTAAGGGTTGTCATTTCCGCCTGGGTCGTCGCACCAACTAAAGTTTCTTCCCCACCGACTGCCAAATACATATCCAGACCGGAAGAAGAAATCACAATCACCCGCTTCGGATGCGCCGGAATTGTCAATTCCTTTCCATCTCCGCCTATCACAATGCGAGTTTCCAAAGCCCCGGGCCCTTGCTGTGCCTGATCTTCTTTTAAAAATAACCAACCGCCGCCGATAGCTAAAAGCACTACCAAAGCAATTGTAATCCAACGACTCATCGCCGTTCCTCCTTTATACTCTCGTTTCTGGTAATTTTTTAATCCAATCTAAATCGAACTGGAATCGTCATTGTTAAAGTATCTCCTGCCTGATGAGGAAATGGAGTACTCGCTCGCACCGCATCCAATGCAGCCTGATCCAGCCGAGAATCACCGGAAGAGGCGACAATTGAATTGCTTAGCAGCCCGCCACTACCGGAAATCGACACATGCACCCGCACAAGACCTGTCACATTTTGACGACGAGCCGACATCGGATATACCTTTCTGGAATCAACTCTCGCCAAAAAGCGACCTTGCCAATCTACATCGCCGGAGCCGCTGCCCGTCCCGGTTCCATGCCCCGTCCCATGACCGACGCCGCTTCCGCCACCGGAGCCACCGGGGCCGCTACCGATACCATCACCATAATTAACTCGATTGCCGCCATCCTCACCGCCACCGCCACCGGCAGGTGTATTCCCAACAAAATCGCCATCCGTACGGGTACTGCCGGGAGCTTCAGTCGAATCGCCAACTGCTTGATCTACTTTCGCCGGATCCGCAGTATTATTGAATAACCTCGGCACAGGGTTCGGCGGAATATCTCTCGGTGCAGTCGGGCCACCACCACTGCCACCGCCGCCACTTTCCACGACCTTTTCATCATCTGAAGTCGCCACTATATCCGCTAGGCTGACCTCCATCATATTTGTCGACTTGACTTCAAGCGTATCCAGATAAAGCCCCATACAAATGGCAATCACCGCGACCAAAAGATGGATTCCCAGTGAAATGCCCATGTACTGCAAAGAGCCCCATTCCCTTGTCGTTCTTTCTTCCATATTAATTGCCCCCTTCGGTAGCAATGGAAACCCGCTTCACTCCCGTCGCTTTCAATTCGTCCATCACCTCTACCACTTGGCCATGAGGCACCATCCGATCCGCACGAATGATAAAGACCACATCCTGATCAGCCGCCATTTCTTTTTGAATCAGCTCCCGAAAATTCTGTGTCTCGATTTTCTTTTCATCTATCCAGACAACACCATCTTTATTTACTGTAATATTGACCTGCTTTGTCGGCTGGCTATCCGCAGTTTGTGCCTTAGGAAGCTGCACCGGCAGGACATTTTGCTGCACCATATGAAGGGTATTTAGTATAAAAAAGACCAACAAAAAGAAAATAATATCGATCATCGGAATCACCATCAATCGTGGCTCCCGACGATTCCGCCAATCTCTCAATTTCATAGGCGATACTCCGAGGTGTCTTGAAGCAAATTGCCCCATTCTTCCAAAGTCGTTGCGATTCTCTCCATTCTAAAAGACAGATAACTATGAAAGCACAGCGCCAAGACCGCTACGATTAGACCAAAGGCAGTCGCAATCAAAGCCTCAGCGACCCCGCCGGTAATCACGTCCATTTGCCCTTCCTTGACCGCCAACACTTGAAAAGATTGGATCATCCCCAATACCGTGCCTAAAAGACCAAGTAACGGCGAAAGGGTCACAATTGTATCCAAATACTGAAGCCCCTCACCCATCCGATGAATCAAAGTCCTCGCCGCACCTTCATAAGTAACCTCTCGCAATTTCGGTTCGCTGATTCGCAGCGACCGCACCAAGGCCTGGCTCATCGAAGACGGATTATTTTGCGAAGCTGCCAGTGCATCTCCCCACTCTTTATTTCGTAATAGCTCAGTAAGCTCGCTTTCCTCAGCCTTGCTAATCCCGACTCGGGTAAAGTAATGAATCCGCTGAACTCCCACCATTACCGCAAAAATCGAACAAGCCAACAGCACCCACATTACATGGCCGCCGGCTAAAAAAATCTCCCACAATTGCATCCTGTCTACCTCATCTTTCCTTGGGTGTCCCAATTTATTTTTTCCCGACCCCGTGAAGCTGCATTTGAAGAAATCCAATTGCCGCCTGGATCATCTCCACATTCCAGACCTGCCCCGCCAAGGTCAGATCAATTCTGCCGGTTGACTGATTAACCAGCCCCCGACGCTCCCACAAATCAAAGAGAGGAGATAAACACTTGCCCACCGGCAGGCCAAATTCCCGCTCCAAATCATCAAGAGAAAGGAAGCCTCTATCCATATCGCCTCTCAAGCGACCGACCAGAGCATTATGCGGTGTAGCTCCGGCAACCATCGCCAACGGCTTTAGCCCCTGACTCACTTTTTCCTCATAAACATCCACATCAGAAGTCTGCATCACCCGCAGACCATCAATATTCCCACCGGCACCGGCGCCAAAAGGAATCGTCGCCGCCCCGGATTTACTGAGCCGATTGTAGCGGCTATGCTCTTTTAAATCAAAGCGCCCCCAATGACAAATACTCAAACGGCGAAGTCCCGCCTTCTCCAGACTGTGAACCGCCTGTACGTACATATTCGCCTGCTGAGCCCGATCTGCCTCTTTTGGCATTTCACCTTTTTTGATCGCCTCATCCAAAAGGCTACCCGGAAATACCTTGAGCGAATAAGTATCCAAGCCGTGAATCTTGCTGGCAATCGCAATATCAATATCCTCTTGCCAATGAGCCATCGACTGTCCCGGGAAACCGTAAATCAAATCAATCACAATCGAAGCCCGATCTTGCATCGTCGCCAACTGATTGAGCCGATTTACGAGAGTTTCCTTATCATCCGGCCGTCCCACCGAACGACGAATCTCAGTATCAAAAGTCTGCACCCCAAAAGAAAAACGATTTACGCCACCATCTAGGCAAGCCGCAAGCTGTTCGTCATCCAAATCACAAATACTGGTCTCAAAAGTAACCTCACAATCCGGCGCAATCGGTATATAATCTTTTAAAGCCCCCAGCAGATCTCGAATCTGCCCCGCCCGAAGTACACCGGGTGTGCCGCCGCCGAAATAAATCGCCTTTACCGGCTGTCCCTGGATATACGCATTTCTTTCGGCGCTCTTGATTTCTTTAAGCAAATGCTCAACATACTGGTCTTGCCGGTCCACATTTTTAAAATTCTTAAAGAAACCACAATATGTGCAACGAAGCCGACAAAACGGTGTATGAATATATACAGTGCGATTTAAGTCCTCACCAACTACAGCGGTCGCCTCGTCCCACATTCCCTGAAATGTCGACGGATCCAGCGGCTTATTCATGCCGCCCGGATGCCCCATCTGCCGCTTACCAAATGCCTCGTGAAGCGGGTTCGAAGTCTCTCTTCCCACAAAATCTTCTGTTTTAAGTAGCTCTTCCAAATTGACCCGGCTATCTTTTCCGTTCATCATTCTAATTCTTCCCTTCCCTTGCTCTATGGAAATGATCTAAAATCCGTATTTACACCCGACAAAAAACACCCTGCCAAAATAAAACATCCCATACTTTCTTAGCCAATAAAATTTTCTATTTTAAAAACCAATGCCCAATCGCCAAACTACCCCTCGGCACTCCAAACAGCAAAAACCCTGCTTAAATACCTCAATAAATTTCCAAAAAATTTGAAGCCCAACCGCAAAACGACAGGCTCTCTAAAATCAAGTCAAAACCCCCGTAATTCATAGGTTTTTCTGCCCTCAAACTAATAGTAATACTTCCGGTACTGACCTGAATCCCGCTCAAACGGTCTCCGCTGTCAGCAAACCGAAAATATTACTATTTCACCCAAGGAGATTCTCTCTATTTTATTCTTAGAATTTGTAATTCACACCCATCAAATAAGTGCGACCGTAGTGACCACGTACGTCATAATCTTCTCTATCTAGTAAATTTTCAACTCCGAAATAAATCGAACCGTTGCCAACTTTTCGTTTAACTGTCGCATTAACAATCGGATAATCATTTTTATCATAAGCAGTAATTGCTCCGGTCATCATATTAGTAGTCTTATACAGATAATTT
>JGI994J12354_10000932_pt1 | contig 29723 bp, 28 predicted proteins | sample IntmicLarv3ML3BL_FD_12354 | JGI IMG/M metagenome (IMG submission 12354) | reverse complement strand
GTTATCGCCTGCCGCGCGGTCATAATTGCCAGCGGAACATATCTGAACGGGCGCACAATCGTCGGACAGTGCATAAAAGCCTCCGGACCGGATGGCACAGCCGCCGCGACAAAGCTCTCCGACCGCTTGCTGGAACTTGGGCTTTCCCTGCGCCGCTTCAAAACGGGCACGCCGCCGCGTGTAAACGCGCAAAGCGTAGACTTTTCAAAAATGCAAATCCAGCCCGGCGACGACGAGATAGAGCCGTTTTCCCTCGCAACAAACGCAGAAAATCTAAAAAACACTGCCGTGTGCCACCTGACATACACAAACGAGAAAACCCACGAAATAATCCGCCAAAACTTAGAGCGTAGCCCAATTTATTCCGGCGTGATAGAGGGCGTAGGTCCGCGCTATTGCCCCAGCATAGAAACGAAAATAATGACCTTTCCCGACAAACCGCGCCACCAGCTTTTCATAGAGCCGATGGGACAGGAAACGCAGGAGCTTTATATCCAGGGCTTCTCATCCTCCATGCCGGAGGAGGTGCAGATAAAAATGCTGCAAACCATTGAAGGGCTTGAAAACGCCGAAATGACAAGAGCGGCATATGCCATAGAATATGACTGCGTAGACCCCACCCAGCTCTATCCCACGCTTGAAACGAAAATGGTCTCCGGTCTTTATGGCGCAGGGCAGTTTTGCGGCTCCTCCGGCTATGAAGAGGCGGCAGCACAGGGGCTAGTCGCCGGGATAAACGCCGCGATGAAAATTATGGGAAGGGACGAGCTAATCCTGCGCCGCATTGACGGATATATAGGAACCCTAATCGACGATTTAGTAACAAAAGGGACAAACGAGCCTTATCGAATGATGACCTCTCGAAGCGAATATCGCCTGCTCCACCGCCAGGACAATGCGGACGAGCGCCTGTCCGAAATCGGTCTTCGCGTTGGGCTGATAAGCCAGAAAATGCACGATGAGGTTCTGGAAAAATATAAAAAAGCAGAGCAGGAAATAAAGCGGCTTGAGCACACCGGCATCGCCCCAAGCCCCGAACTAAACAACTTTCTGGAGAGCGCCGGCACTGCCGCAATCGAAAACGGCGCAACCCTTGCCGAACTTCTCCGCCGCCCACAGGTTTCATATAAAGACTTAGAATCCTTTGACATGGGGCGCGAGAGCCTTCCAAAGCCCGTGTGGTATCAGGCGGAAATTCGCATAAAATACGAGGGCTATATCCGCCGCCAGCTAAAGCAGGTTGAGGAAGCCATCCGCCTTGAAAGCCGCCCCCTGCCTGCGGACATAAATTATGAAGAAATCCACGGCATAAGAATGGAAGCGCGGCAAAAGCTAAACAAAATAAAACCGCAAAGCTTTGGACAAGCCGGTCGCATCTCCGGCGTTTCCCCGGCGGACATCGCCGCGCTAATGGTGCATTTTGAAAGCAGAAGGGAGAAGCGAGATGAATAAAATTGTTCTGGGTCTTTCCGGCGGTGTGGACAGCGCCGTGTCCGCGCGGCTCTTGCAAAACGAAGGCTTTGAAGTTTTCGGGCTATACCTCGACATTGGCTCCGAAAAATCAAAGCAGGACGCAGTGGACACCGCAAAATTCCTCGGCGTCGCGCTTGAAATTATAAATATAGAAAGAGAACTGGAGGAGTGGGTGTGCCGCCCCTTCGCGCAGAGCTATCTGCGCGGTGAAACGCCAAACCCCTGCATCATGTGCAACCCCACCGTAAAATTCAAAAACCTCATAGCCTGTGCAGACAAAATCGGTGCCGACCACATCGCAACAGGACACTATGCAAAAGCACGCAGCGGCGCACTGTATAAGGGCGAAGCCTCAAACGACCAAAGCTATATGCTTTGCAGAATTTTGAAAAGCCAGCTCGCGCGCCTTGTCCTGCCTCTCGGCGGCTTTGAAAAAACCGCGGTGCGTGCCTTGGCGCAGGATTTTGGCATCCCCGTCGCGCAAAAGCCCGACAGCATGGAAATTTGCTTCATCCCCGACAAGGACTATATCTCATGGATTTCTCGCCGCGAAAAAATCCCCGGCGGTGGCGACATGCTCCTGGGCGAGCAAAAAATAGCCGAGCATGAGGGCATAATCCGCTACACTGTCGGGCAGCGCATCCCTGGTCTTTATGATGGGCGAAAGCTTTATGTTTCAGAAATTGATGCGCAAAAAAACCTCATCCGCCTTGCCCTCTGGGAGGATTTATTCAAAACCCGGCTCGCCGCGCGCGACGTAAACTGGCTTATAGACATCCCCGAAACGCCAATTCGCGCCAGCGTAAAGGTGCGCCACACAAAATGGGAATGCCCCGAATGCACAGTTTCAGCAGCAGCGGACGGCAGCATGGAAATCGAAGCTGCCACACCGCTTCGCGCCCCTGCTCCCGGTCAGTCTGCGGTGATTTATGACGGCGAGCGCGTGCTTGGCGGTGGCTATATCATATAAAAAAGCGGCAAAAGCCCGAACGCTTCACCTCGCTAACACGATAACATGTTAAATCAAACAATCGGACAAGCTATTTTCGCCACCATATTTGAGCAAAAGCGACAAACATGCGCAAGCCGCACAAAAAACACTTGCTTTAACTCGTTAATGTGATATTATGTTAGCAAGAAAGAAATCTTGGAGGACATAAAAAATGAAAATCAAAAAACTACTTTGCCTGGCGCTTGCCTTTATAATGGTTCTTGCACTCAGCGCCTGCGGCAATAGCCCCACGCCCACACAGCCAACCCCAGGGTCAGAAACATCCGGTCAAACAGACCCCGACACAAATGCCGCCCCCGAAGAAACCTTCGTGTTCAGACACGGCTTTGACCTCGACTATCCCCCATATTCCTACCTCGACGACAACGGAAACATCGGCGGCTTCGATGTCGAGATGTGCCAAGCGCTTTGCGATTATCTCGGCTGGGAATATGTCGCAGTTCCCTTCAACTGGGACGCAAAGGACATGGAGCTAAATTCCGGCGCGGCTGACTGCATCTGGTCCGGCTTCACCATCGAAGGTCGCGAGGACTCTTATGAATGGTCCATTGCATATTCTGACAACACCCAGATGATTCTCGTTCCCAACGATTCCGACATCAAAACTCTTGAAGATTTGGCAGGAAAAGTTATCGGCGTTCAAACCTCCACAAGCGCCTATGACCTTCTGATGAAGGAAGGCAGCGCCCAGGCAGAGCTTTGCGCCACCTTTGCAGAGCTAATGATTTATGACACCTACACAATCGCATTTGCCGACCTCCAAGCCGGCGCGATTGATGCAATAGCAATCGACATCACAGTCGGAAACTTCCTAATCGACGGCGTAGAGGGTTATGGCTACCTTGACGAAGTGCTCGGCATAGAGAGCTACGGCATCGGCTTCCGCCTCGGCGACACAGAGCTTCGCGACACAGTTAACGAAGCGCTCCTCGCCCTCGTAGCCGACGGAACCTATGACGCAATCGGTCAGAAATATCCCACAATCTACGACTATCTCTGCCTTAACTAAGAGATTTCCCAAAAACTAAAAATATAAAGGCTTTGGGTCTGGCAAACAGACCCAAAGCCAATTTTCGCATGAGGTAAAGCTTTATGACCTTTGAAACAATGCTCTCCACAATGTCGCAGGGAATGCTGAGAACCGGCGGAATATTCATATTAACGCTCGTGTTCTCGCTTCCGCTTGGCATCGGCGTGGCGCTTTTGCGCCGCAGCCGGATAAAAATAATAAGCCTTATAACCCAGCTTTATATCTCCATCATGCGCGGAACGCCCCTGATGCTCCAGCTTCTGGCGTGGTATTTCGGGCCATACTACCTTTTTGGCGCGAGTGTTGGCGGCTGGCGCTTTCCCGCGCTCATCATCGGCTTTTCGCTAAACTATGCGGCATATTTCGCGGAAATTTTCCGCGGCGGCATAGATTCCATGCCCACAGGACAATATGAAGCGGCGCAGGTTTTGGGCTATTCAAAAGCACAAACATTCTTCAAAATTATACTGCCCCAGGTCATAAAGCGCATCATGCCCTCTGTCACAAACGAGGTCATAACGCTCGTAAAGGACACCTCGCTCGCCTTTACCCTCGCCTATCAGGAGGTGTTCTCGCTTGCAAGGCAAATCTCCGCCTCCCAAACCTCGTTCATGCCCTTTGTCATCGCGGGAGTGTTCTATTACATCGCAAACGCGATTGTCGATTTTGCAATGCGGCGCGTTGAAAAATCGCTCAGCTACTACCAATAGAGGAGGGCTTTAAAAATGATTTTAGAAATGAAAAACATCCGCAAGTCCTTCGGAGATTTAGAGGTTTTGAAAGACGTTTCAATTTCGGTGGACAAGGGCGAGGTTGTGTCCATCATCGGACCCTCCGGAAGCGGAAAAAGCACGCTTCTGCGCTGCGCAACCTTCCTTGAAACCATCAGCTCCGGCGAAATCAGCTATATGGGCGAGGTGGCAGCAAAAGCTGCCGAAGGCAGTCAGGCAAAATATGCCCCACCTGTCCAACTTCGTAAAATAAAAGGCTATTTTGGTTTGGTGTTCCAGCAGTTCAATCTTTTTCCACACCAAACAGTCCTGAAAAATGTTATGGACGCTCCCGTCTCCGTCCAAAAGCGCGACAAAGCCGAGGTGCGCGAAGAGGCGATGGAGCTTCTCAAAAAAATGGGTCTTGAGAGCAAGGCGGCCGCCTATCCCTGCCAGCTCTCCGGCGGTCAGCAGCAGCGCGTTTCAATTGTCCGCGCGCTGGCAACAAAGCCGGAAATCCTCTTTTTCGACGAACCGACAAGCGCCCTCGACCCCGAGCTGACGGGCGAAGTGCTGCGCGTCATCCGCTCCCTTGCCGAGGAGGACATGACAATGGTGGTCGTAACGCATGAAATGGCATTTGCTCGCGCGGTGTCCGACCGCGTGATATTCATGGACGGCGGCATAATCGTTGAGCAGGGAAACCCCGACAAGGTCCTCGCAAACCCCGACGAGGAGAGGACAAAGCAGTTCCTAAGGAATTACGAAAAATGACAAATCTCGAATTTACAAAAATAAGCCCCACGCAAAATATGACCATCCTTGTAGAATCGCCCGTCCCACGCGCCGCACAGCCGGGCGTCGCGCGCTCTCTCATGCTCCGCGACCCCGACACCGAGCAGGTCGGCTTCATGGAACCGGGAAGGCACGGGGCAGACCTTCACCTGCAAATGGCAGGCGGAGAATTCTGTGGAAACGCGGCAATCTCCGCCGCCGCGCTCTTCGCGCAGAAAAAAGCGCTTGAGCTGGGCAAAAACATGCTCGTGTCCGCAAGTGTTTCCGGCGCGCCGGGCGCTCTTTCCGTGCAAGTGCGCCGCATTTCGGAGGCTAGGTTTGCCGCAAGGCTAGAAATGCCGCTTCCGCTCGAAATTTCAGAAAAAACTCTATCCTTCGAGGGAGAGCGTTTTTGCCTTCCGCTCGTGCGCTTTCCCGGCATAGCCCATGCAATCGTAAGCCTTGAAATGACAAAGGAAGCGGCGCAGCTCGCCGCAAAAAAATGGTGCGAGGACCTGAACGAGGACGCCCTCGGGCTAATGTTGCTTGACGGTAAGCGCCTGACACCGCTTGTCTACACCAAAAACCCCGAAACGCTGGTGTGGGAGCGCTCCTGCGCCAGTGGCAGCGCGGCGGCAGGCGCTTTTCTGGCAAAGGAACAAGGCTCCGGCGAGTTTTCCTTTACCCAACCGGGCGGAACACTTTGTGCAGAGGTACAGTGCGACGAAAATGGCAAGATAAAGTCGCTCCATCTAAAAGGAAATGCGGAAATTTTGCACAAAGGCAAAATTTAACGGCATAAAAAAAGAAAAAGTCACATTTCCCTCTTGAACTTATAAGCGTTTTATTGTACCATAGCTAGGCTTAGCTATGGTACAATTGTCGTCAGCCAAGCGGCAGCACAAAAATAAGCCCCGGCAATGCTACAAATAGTTTACATATCCGTGATAAAAAATCAAAGAAAACTAAGCCCACAGGAGGCAGCGCACCTTGAAGATATACAAAAAACCAGCATGCATAGCCCTTGCAATTTGCTTGTTGCTAAGCCTTAGCGCCTGCGGCGAGAGCGGCAGCGTAAAAACCCTCGAAACCATCGGAACAAAAAAATATGGAATGGCGTTTCGCCACGGAGACCGCATTGCCCAAACCGTGTCGGAAGCGGCAAACGCACTCAATGCCTCGGGCAAGCTATCCGAGCTGTCGCTGCGCTGGCTCGGCATAGATGTGATAAGCTATGAAGAACCAACCTTTGCGAGCGCACCGGAGCCGGAAATTTCGCCAGAGCCCGAAACCGAAGCTTCGCAGGAAACCGCCGAAGCGAGCCCGGAAGCTCTGCCGGAGCGAGTGCTAATCGTGGGAGTTCCCATCGGCGCGCGACCGCTGGCATACAGCGAAAACGGCGAAGAAAAAGGACTTTTTGTAGATTTTGCGAAGGAGCTTGGCACAGCGCTCGGCTGGGAGATAAAAATTTTAGCCATAGAAAGCGCCCAGCTTGAAACCCACCTTGGAAGCGGCAATATCGACTGCGCCATCGGCTTTGGCATAGAGCACCTGAGCGCATCAAGACTAACACTCGGACCTGTGCTCATAAAAAGCGAAATTGTTCTCGTAACGCTCCAAGACGGCGGAGCAAAAAATATAAGAGCGCTAGAGGCGCAGATAATCGGCACCTCGGGCGACATGTCTGTTCTGACAGCACTTGGTGCGACAGACAAAATCACAAAACGCACCGAAAACTTCGTTGCCTATCCCGGCGCTGCCCAAACCGTGCGCGCCCTGTTTGACGGCGAAGCCGCAGCAATTGCCATAGACCGGCTCTTGCTGGAGTGCAGCCTTCTCCCAAGCAGCTAAGGGGCGAAAATCCGCAAAAATTTGCCCACACACAAAAGCTAAAACGCATAAAAAGCCCCACTGTCACAATAAAGCGGCAGTGGGGTTTGGCTTATCCATAATTCTTAAACGCGATATTCAGACCAACCTGACCCGAAACTCCGCGAACGGAGCCGGTGCCATATTGCCAAATTTGATAATCGTAAATATAGTCGGGTATGTCGGTGTGTTGTGCAAACCAGATATCATAGCCCTCAATGGCAGAGAGGTCATATTTCAGATAAGCAAGCGACTTGTTAAAATAAATCATCGGCGTGTAGCCTGCGGCAGCAATAGCCTCGCAAAAGGCAATGGCGGAGGCTGTCAGCATCTCGCCGGAGAGCCCGTCCGTTCTGGCGTCGGCATGGTCGATGTGCTTCCACTCGAAAACAATGGGCCATGAAACATCAAAGCCGGAAACCAGAGAGAGCACATAATTTGCCTCTGCTCTTGCCTCTGCCTCGGTTATCGCCTGTGAGGAAAAATAGACGCCAACAGAAAGCCCGGCAGAGGTTGCGCCGCTCATGTGCTGGCGAAAATTTTCGTCCTCGATAAGTCCGCCGCTGGCATAGCCGCGCTGACCTGCGCGGACAAAGACAAAATCAATCCCGTCTGCGGAAACGGCGTGCCAGTCTATATCGCTTTGAGAGGAAGAAACGTCAATCCCACAAAGCGCCAAAGCATCGCCGGAATATCTAACCCGACCACCCTCGCGATAAAGCCTTGAAACATCGTGAGAGGTGCGCGAGATCTCGGGGTCAACCTGAACACGGTGACCTGCGAAGAAAAATACATTTGCCGAAACATATTCGTTAATGCGCGAAATCACAGCGCAAATTTCGCCCCGGCTTATGCTCGCATTGCCATAATACATCCGGGCACCGCTTGCATCAAAGCTTCCCTCAACAATGCCGGCGTCATAAAGCGCCATAACATGAGAGCTGTCGGTGTCCGCAAAAACGCTCAAATTGCTGCTTTGCGGAAGCTCAAGCGCCCTTGCGGCGATGATGGCAACAGCAGCGCGTGAAATTTCAGAATCAAGCTTATAAGCCTCAATTGTGGAGATAAAGCCAAGCCCGGCGGCAAGGTCAAAATAACCCTGCGCCCAGTGGGCGCTTTCCGAAGCCGGCTTTTGCTCGCCATATCCGGCGGCAAGGAGAATAAGCTTCAGCGCCTGCCCATATGTAAGCCCGGCGCTCGGTCTGAAATAGCCGTCGTCAAATCCGCTCACAATGTTAAGCCCCACAAGCTCCTCGACATAAGGATAAAACCATTGCGCCGACGAAACATCGGGAAAAACATATGTGACAGGCTCGACCGGAGGTGAGGGCTGCGCAGAGGGCGGAGCAATGGGGGTTATGACCGGCGGAAGCTCAGGCGGCTCAAACCAAACCGCAGACACCTGCCGGTTTTCAGTTGCGGCAGAGTCTTTGTTTATGCTGTAGGCGCCGCCGCTGCCCTCGCCTTGCCAGCAGTGAAAAAGCTTGCTGGCGTCATCATGTGTCGGCACAGGAAGCGCCCCGTAAGCCTCGCCCTTTATAAAGCAGAGAACATTGGGCGAAACCCTGCCGCCGTTGGGGTTAAGAACCAGATAAACAAATTCGGGAGAGCCGCCGTCGCCATAATCCTCATAAAGAAATATCTTCGCTTCCTGAATGCGCCGCGTGATAAGCGCCGGATAGACAACCGTGCCAACATGGCACCAAATCGCAAAGGCAGAAACAATTTCCGTATCCGTGTAATTTTCCACGCCGTTTATAAGCATCCCCGGCAGCGTGTTCTCCGGGCGCAGCCAGGAGCCGCCAAGGTTGTATGTAAAGCTGCAAAGCGCGTCAAACTGCCCCTGCGTGACAGAAATGTCATATTGTCGCAAAAAGGTGCGAACCTCGGCAGCAAAGCCGTCAAGCTTTTTGCGCAAAAGCTCCTCGGCAAATGCCTCGCTGATTCCGTTTGGATATTCGTTCGCGCCGCACTCCGTGCCGTAGCCGATGTAATATCTGCCGCCGTCAATATAAGCCATGGAGCGAAAGCCCTCGCAGTTTTTTATGTATTCCACAATTTTGTCGCTGTAATCCACGTTCGTGTATGCCGCACTCGCCGGAAAAATTCCACCCGGCAAAAGCATGAGCAGCGCCAAAAGCGCACAAACAAAACGTTTTTTCATATCAATCTCCCTTTGTTAATAGTGATTAAAAGCCTAGATAGAAATAGCCTCGCCTTTGCATCAAAATCGTCAAAAAGCAAAATCTACCAAGGAAAACCCGACGCTAAGCCGTAATTTCCAGCAAGATTTTGTTGCATTTTTCAAAAACCGCCCCTGCTTCCTCGCCGATGAAAAATTCACCGTTTTCATATAAAATCCGCCCGGCAACCATCGTAAGCGCCACATTCGCCTTCGAGCCGCTGTAAACAAGGTTTTTTGTGACATTTGTAACAGGCTGCATGTTCGGTTTTTGAAGGTCTATAACAACAAGGTCTGCCTGCTTCCCCTCGGAAATAGTGTCGCAGTCAAAAAGCCCCATTGCCTGCGCTCCGCCAACTGTCGCCATGCGAAGCACCGTGTCCGCGTCCATCGCCGCCGCATCCTTCTGCGCAAGCTTCTGGAAGACGCAACTAAGATACATCTCTCTGAAAAAATCAAGAGCATTGTTGCTGGAAGCCCCGTCCGTCCCGATGGCAAGGGGAACACCACGGCGAAGCATCGCCGAAAGCGGCGCGGTGCCGCTTGCAAGCTTGCCGTTGGAGCCTGGACAGGTAACTGCATAAGCGCCGCGCTGCGCAAAAATTTCAATATCATTTTCGGAAAAATGCACACAGTGAAATCCGCCGCCGCCATGCTCAAACATTCCAAGAGCATCAAAAAGCTCCGTCGGCGTTTTGCCGTGACGGGAGATGCATTCTAAAACCTCGATCTCCGTTTCGCTGTTGTGCGCAAAAACAGGCGCCTTATACCGCGCGGCAAGCGCCGCGACCGCCGAAAGCTCGTCCATGCTCGCCGTATACTCCGCATGAAAGCCGGGGATATATGAAATAAGCGGCGAGAGAGCGTTAAAGCGCGAATACTCCGCCTCCATCGCGGCATATTCGCCGCCAACGCCGCAGATAACGCTCCGAAAGCCGCAGTCGATATTGCTCTGCGCAAAAGCCTCGCGGTGGTAATACATGTCAAAACTCGCCGTGATGCCGCTCGTGAGATATTCCATAACCGCAAGCTTGTTTAGCGAATAAATGTGCTCCGGCAAAAGCTTGGCTTCAAGCGGAAAAATTTTCGTAAAAAGCCAGGGCTGAAGCGGCATATCATCCGCAAGGCTGCGCGCGAAGACCATGGCAGAGTGCGTGTGCGCGCTCTTAAATCCCGGTATCAGCAAATTTCCGCAAAGGTCAATCTCGCGCTCAAAATCGGGAGCATCCTCTCGCCTTGGTCCGACGTAAAAAATCTTATCGCCGCTTGTCCAAACCTCTGCGTCCGAAATCTCAAGACCGGCGGTAAAGGACAAAACCCTGCCACCGAAAAATCTTATCATAATAACGCTCCTCCAAAAAGAAAGCATAAAGTGAACACTAATTATAACACAAAAAAAGCCCCTGCGCCACAAAAAATGTCTAAAAGGCACATTACAACATGTAAAAAACAATGAAAGTGGGGCGGCGTCTTGACAAAAAGCATGTTATACATATAAAATGGATAGAATTAATTTATTTGATGGGGGAGGGTCCCCCGTCGAAGGGAGAGCATCATGGCAAAGGACAAAAAAGTAGAGAGCATAACCGACATGGAGCAGGACTTCGCCCAGTGGTTCACAGATGTTTGCACAAAGGCGGAGCTGGTTGACTATTCCGGCGTAAAAGGATTTTTCATCATGCGCCCTTATGGCTATGCCATCTGGGAAAACATCCAAAAAATTCTTGACAATAAATTCAAAGAAACGGGACACGAAAATGTGTCAATGCCGCTTCTCATCCCCGAAAGTCTCCTACAAAAGGAAAAAGACCATGTAAACGGCTTCGCGCCCGAATGCGCCTGGGTCACCCACGGCGGCTCAGAGGAGCTTCCGGAGCGCCTGTGCATCCGCCCGACAAGCGAAACCCTTTTCTGCGACCATTGGAGCCATGTCATAAAATCCTGGCGCGATTTGCCGATGAAATATAACCAGTGGTGCAGCGTTCTGCGCTGGGAAAAGACGACAAGACCCTTCCTTCGCGGCCGCGAATTTCTCTGGCAGGAGGGACACACAACCCACGCCACAGAAGCCGAGGCACGCGAGGAAACCCTCCAAATGCTCGAAATCTATGCGGATTTGTGCGAAAACTATCTTGCCATGCCCGTAATCCGCGGCGACAAAACCGAGAAGGAAAAGTTCGCCGGCGCGGAAAACACCTACACAATCGAGTGCATGATGCACGACCGCAAAGCCCTTCAAAGCGGCACAAGTCACTATTTTGGCGACGGCTTCTCAAAAGCCTTTGACATCACCTTCCAGGACAAGGAAAACAAGCTCAGCCACCCCTTCCAAACCTCGTGGGGCATGTCAACGCGCATAATCGGCGGCATAATAATGACCCACGGCGACAACAACGGACTTGTCCTGCCGCCCGAAATTGCGCCGGTTCAGGTAATTGTCGTGCCCGTTGCCCAGCACAAGGAAGGCGTTTTGGATGCGGCAAATGAGATTTATGCACAGCTAAAATCCGCCGGAATCCGCGTAAAAATTGACGACAGCACCCAAAGCCTCGGATGGAAGTGCGCCCAGTATGAGATGAAGGGCGTCCCCCTGCGCATAGAGCTTGGACCGCGTGACATTGAAGAGGGTGTGTGCATTTGCGTGCGCCGCGACAATTTTGAGAAGGAAACGGTCGAAATAAAGGACCTTGCCGCAAAAATGCCCGAGCTTCTCGAAAAGGTTCAGCAGGGACTTTTCGACAAAGCCGAAAAAAACCTGCGCGAGCACACCTTCAAAGCCGAAAGCGCAGAAGAAGCCAAAGCCCTTCAGGAGGAGCATGGCGGCTTTATAAAAACCATGTGGTGCGGCGCTTCCGCCTGCGAAACAAAGATGAAGGACATTGCCGGCATGAGCTCGCGCTGCATCCCCTTTGAGCAGGAGCGCCTGTCTGACCGCTGCGCCTGCTGCGGCGAGCCGGCAGATAAAATGATTTACTGGGGCGTGGCATACTAAAAAATCACCAAGGTTAGGAGGCGAACGCTATAAAAAAACAAAAATATTTGAAGGAGCTTGAAAAGCTTCTAAGCTTTATGGCAATGCGCGACAGATTGACAGTTATAGAAAAATACGCCGCAATGTTTGACGCTGCCGAGGACGAGGATGCCCTTCTGGAAACGCTCGGAACGCCGACAAGAGTTGCCATAAGCCTTGCGGGCGATTATATACCCTCGCCCGTCGGCGAGACAGATGACGAGCCGCAGCCCGAGCAGCCCTCACCCCCCACCCCGTGGGAGGAGGAAGCCGCTGAGCCGCCCGAAGCCGACCCCGAGCAGCCCGGCGAGCTAGAGGAAGATGCTGCTGAAGAGCCGACAGAGCCGGCACCCGTTTTTCTAAACAGCGAAGCCGCGGAAATCCCCCCCGAGGCCGCCCCAGTCGCGGAACCGAAGGAGCAGCCCCCGGCGCAGAGCCTTCCAAAATTTTTCACAGAAGGCGACAGCGCGCCGCAAGCGGAGCCTGCGCGTGCGTATAAGCCCGTCTTAACAACAATATTCACAATCGCCGCCGTTTTAATCGGACTTCCCATAACGCTTGTCCTAATCGCTGTCGGCATGCCGTTTTTCCTGCTTGGCGGCGGAGCGGTGCTAATCACCGTGTGGTGCTATGTCGAATTTTTCGCGGGCTCCCTCGGCATGGTGTCGGACAATCTTTTTTGCGGCGGCATTTCGCTGGCGCTCTGCGCTGTGGGCGCTTTGATAGCGTGGCTCGGCATTTGGATCAGCATAAGCCTTGCCCGGCTGTTCATCGAAAAATGCATTCTGCTCCCCGGAAGGGCAATCTGCATTAAAAAGGAGGCGGTGCAGGAATGAAGCGAACATGGAAAATTATTTTGATAATCACAGCCTCAGCCGCGTCTCTGGGCATCCTGCTGTTTTGCGCAGGTCTTTTAACAGGCGCATCAACAGACCGGATTGTTGAGGTTGTCTTCGGCGGCAGAGAAATGCTGGACCTTTTGCTGCAAACTCTTAGAGACGAGCTTGCCTCAATCTTTTAGAAAAAACCAAAGCTGTGGAAGCCCAACAGGCTCCCACAGCTTTTTTCATATTAAGCCCCACGCTACATCGAGGCAAGAAGCTTTTTTGTGTATTCATGCTGCGGCAAGTCAAAAACCTCAAAAACTGTTCCGCTCTCAACAATCTCGCCGCCGAGCATCACCATCACCCGGTCGCAGATTTGATAAATAACATTCAAATCGTGCGAAATAAAAAGATAGCTAAGCCCAAGCTCCGCCTGAAGCTCAAGCATCAAATCAAGAATTTGTGCCTGAATGGTCACATCAAGCGAGGAAACCGGCTCGTCCGCAATGATAAACCGCGGACGCTGAATCAGCGCGATAGCAATCGAAACACGCTGGCGCTGTCCGCCGGACAGCTCATGCGGATATCTCGAAAAAAGTTCAAACCCCAAGCCAACACGCTCAAGCATGTCAAGCGCGCGTTGCCGCTGCTCCGCCTTGCTGTATTTTCCAAAAATCCGAAGCGGCTCCTCAACCAGCCAGCCGATAGTTTTAGAAGGGTTCAGGCTGCTATAAGCATCCTGAAAAACCATCTGCGCTCGCCTTGTGGCGTGCAAAACTTCGCCCTCAAAGGGGAGCATGCCCAAAACAGCCTTAGAAAGCGTGGACTTTCCGCAGCCGCTCTCGCCGACAAGCCCCAAAATTTCGCCGCCGCAAACATCAAAGCTGACATTTTTAACCGCAGCGAAAGCCGCGCCGCTTCTAAAAATTCCGCCTCGCTCATAGCTGACGGAAAGGTTTTTAACCTGTAAAACAGCTTCACCCATGCGCCCTCACCGTTTCCTTCTCTCCCGTGTCGGAATGGCAGCAACAAGCCGCCTTGTATATTCATGCTGCGGATTTTGAAAAACCTCTGCACACCGTCCGCGCTCGACAATTTCGCCGCGCCGCATAACCGCGACATTCTCGCAAAGCCGCCGCACAACATTCAAATCATGCGAAATGAAAAGAATTCCGATGCCGCGCTCCTTGTTGATGCGTCGCAAAAGCTCAATTATCTGCGCCTGAACTGTTACATCAAGCGCGGTCGTCGGCTCGTCCGCGATGAGAAGCTTTGGGCTGTTTATAAAAGCCGAGGCGATAATTGCCCTCTGGCGCTGTCCGCCGGACAGCTCATGCGGATATTTCCTATAGCAAAGCTCAGGGTCAGCAAGCCCAACCTGCGACATGGCTTCAAGCGCAAGCTCTCTCCGCCGCGTGGGAGAAAAATCCGTGTGAAGCGCGAGCGGTTCCTCAATCTGCCGCCCTATACGCATTAGGGGATTAAGGCTCGTCATCGGCTCCTGAAAAACATACCCAATGTCCTTCCCCTGAATTTTGCGAAAATCCTCGCGCGCGGCGTCCAAAAGATTTTTGCCGCAAAAATTTATTTCGCCGGAAATTTCCATGCCCTGCCGGTCCACAAGCCCTGCAAGGGTTAGCGCGGTGATGGTTTTGCCGCTTCCGCTCTCGCCGACAAGGGCAAGCGCCTCGCCCTTCGCCATGCAAAGGTCAATTCCGCGCACAGCCGCCTTAGTGGCTTTGCCAAGAAAGCTGATTTGAAGATTTTTAATCTCAAGCACGCCTGCGCCCTCCCAGTCCTTCGCCTATAAGAGAAAAACCCAAAATAAGCAAAACGATAGAGCTGCCGACGGACAAAGCATACCAGGGCGCGGAAGAAAAATAGCTTTGGCTTTCTGAAAGCATCCGCCCAAGGCTTGCGTCCGGCGGCTGAACGCCGATGGAAAGATAGCTCATGCTTGCCTCCGCCAAAACGGCATTATTAAAACCGATTGCAATGCAGGAGAGCAAAACATCCTTTATATTCGGCAAAATGTGCACAAACATAATCCGAAAGGAGCCGGCGCCCATAAGCCGCGCGCTTTTAACATAGTCAAGCTCGCGCTGCCGCGCAAATTCGCTTCGCACAATGCGAGAAAAGCTTGGCACAAACAAAATGCCAAGCGCAAGTATCACATTATACTTCCCCGGACCCAAAATGCTGATGAGAACAAGTGCGAGCAAAATGCTCGGAAAAGCGGTTATCATATCGTTAATACGCATCAAAACATTGTCTAGCACACCGCCGAAATATCCCGTGAACGCGCCGATTAAAGAGCCGACGAGGGCTCCAAAAAAGACCGTTGCCGCCGCGATGAAAAGCGTTGAGCCCGCGCCGTCCAGAATGCGGCTCAAAATGTCGCGCCCAAAATTGTCCGTGCCCAAAAGATGCGCGGCGTCAGGTGCCTGAAGCTTTGACGCAGCATCAATCGCGCTCGGGTCATAAGGCGTCTTGATAAAACCGAGCAAAACGGCAGAAAGCATAAAGCCTGTGATTATAAGCCCGAATATGAGGTTGTAATTTCGCCGCTTTTTCAAAATCATGCTCCTCTTTGTAAAAATTTGAGCTTTAAAAATCTATTTAAGCCGAATGCGAGGGTCGATATATTGATAAGCGATGTCGGCAAGGAAGTTGACAAAAACAACAAGCGCCGCAAGCATCACAACAATTGCCTGCACAACGGGAAAATCGCGATTTGAGATGGACGAGAGCAAAAGCCGCCCAAGTCCCGGAATGGAAAAAACTTGCTCGATAATAATGCTCCCTGCCACAATGTCCGCGATGCTAAGAGCGAGAAATGTGACAACGGGAATTATGGAGTTTCGCAAAACGTGGTGCCTTAGCGTTTGCCAGCGGCTGCTGCCGTGGCTGTATGCTGTTCGGACATAATCTAAGCGAAGCTCGGAAGAGATGCTGCTGCGCAGCAGCTTTGCGGTCATCGCCGCCTTCGGCAGGGCGATGGAGAGCGCAGGGAAAATGATACACCGCAAAAATCCCCAAAAGCTCTCGCCAATGCCGACAAAATGCCCGGCAACAAAAAGGTTTAGCCCAAGCCCAAAAATCATAGTAAAAATTATACCGATAAAAAACGGCGGAACCGCCATCACAAGCTGGTTTAACACAACCATAACACGGTCAAAAACGCCGCCCTCATACCGCGCGAGCACAAGCCCGACAGGAATCGAAAAAACAATCACCAGAAAAAAAGCCAATGCGGATAAAAGCGCCGTGGTGAGCACCTTTCCGTCCAAAAGCTCCGAAACCGGCATACTATAACTGTAGCTCATACCAAAATCGCCCGACACAAAAGCGCCGAGCCACTTAAAATATCGCAAAAAAACATTTTCGGAAAGCCCCATAGCCTCGCGAAGCGCCGCGGCGCGCTCGGGCGTGTATTCGCTGCCGAGCAGCTTTGTCGTGGGGTCGCCGGGGATGATTTGAAAAGCTAAAAAAGCCAAAAGCGATATGACAAAAAGGGTGACAAGCAATGTACAAAACTTAGTGAGAAAATAGCGCATTGTCACCCTCCCCGTCTAAAAAACCTTTGTTTTTTGAAATTTAATCTGCAAAGCGAACCTTTGCCATATCAAGAACATAAAGCGGATAAAATTCATATCCCGTAAGGTCGCTTCTCATGGCGACAAGGTCGCAAATGTCCTGTATATAGGCGTTTGCCGCCTGCTCGCTCAAAATTGTCTGAAGCTCTTTATAAAGCTGCACCTGTCGCGCCTCGTCGGTTTCGGCAGCGGCTTCGGCAAAAATTCGGTCAAACTCCGCGTCGGAAAAGGCTGAGATGTTTCTGGAATTTCCGCTCACAAACCGGGAGAGAAGCGCGCTCGCTGTGAGGGTTGAAGCGTCAAACCCACAAACCGTTGCCTGATAGTTTCTCTCGCCGTAAACATCAACGCGCCATGTTTCCCAGTCCACAAGCCTAATCGTTGCCGTTATGCCAATTCGCGCGAGCTGGTCAACGACAACAACAGCAGTGTCCACATGCGGCTGATAATTGCTGGGTGCGGCAATCTCAAGCTCAAAGCCGTTTTCATATCCGGCGTCGGCAAGAAGCTGTGTTGCCGCTTCGATGTCGGTTGCGTAATAATCCGTAAGCTCTGGCATGAAATATTTGCCGAAGGCAGGATACATGCTGCTGCCAAGCGCCGTTCCGCGCCCGTCGGAGATAAAGTCCATAATCTCCTGACTGTCAATGGCATAGCTTATCGCCTGACGAACGCGAACATCGGCAAGCGGTCCATAATCGTTGTTCAGATAAAGCGCCTGAACAAGATTCATCGTGCCCTCAAGAATCTGAAAGCCCGAAAGCTCCGCCGCCTGCGACGCTGTCAAATGCGCGCACATGTCGATAGCGCCGCTGCGAAGCGCCATGATAAGCGAATCGGCGTTTTCGATAATTTTGAAGGTCACACGGTCAAGGTGCGCCGCTTTGCCCCAATAATCCTCGAATTTCTCGATGATGACATTTTCCTGCGCCGTGCGCGAAACAAAGCGGAAAGGACCCGTGCCGATAAGTCCATCCGAAGGGTCGGAATCCTCCGGAATGATATGAGCCTGCGCCAAAAACGCAAGCAGCTCAATGTTCGGCTCATGGGTTTTGATGACAATGGTTCCGTCGGCTGTCGCCACAACGCTTTGGATTATCGAAAGTGAGGAGACCAGCGCTTCGCCGGGGTTGATGCCAAGTCCTGCCGCTCGCGAAATGGAATAAGAAACATCCCAGACCGTCACAGGGCTACCATCGTGAAACTGCACGCCCTCGCGCAGCGTAAAGGTGAAGGTGTCACCTGTTTCATCGATTTCGTAGCGCTCTGCGACAGCAGGGATGAGATTTCCGTCTTTATCGGGCTTTACAAGCCCTTCGAATACGTTGAATAAGACTTCTCGTGTTCCTGCCGCCGTCATTTTGTGGGGGTCAAGACTGTCGTCCAAATCCTGCGCGATGCCCACGAAAATTTCATTCGCGCGAGCCTGCGCCGAGGGGGAGGCATCTTCGGGCTTTGAAGGCTCCTCATTCTCCGGCTTGCCGCCTGCGCATCCGCCCAGTGCAGCAGCTAAAATGGAAAGTGCCATCAGGAGTGAAAGAATTTGCGTTAACCTTTTCATAGTTTGTTCTCCTTGGAAGATTCTCCGTATTAAATTGTTTTGCACAATTGCCAAAAAAGTATACATCCGTTTATGTAAAAAATCAAGAAAAATTTTTAACAATAAGCGATTTTGCAGGCGTGCAGCCTTAATTTTCCCTCCTAAAAAGCTCGCGCAGCAAAATAACAAACCCAAACAGCAGCAAAGCCGCACCAATTACAAACGGCACACCAAGGTACAGGCTTGTGCCGTCATAATAATATGCCTCGAAAATCGCATTCCAAAGTCTCGAGCCGGTCCAGCTATGAAGCGAGCCAGCGTAAACAGAAGCGCCCAGAATAATCGCGCTGTCGATAATAACGCCGCAAAGCATAAACACCGCGCCGTGACCTTTAATCGAATATAACATTCGCCTTGTGGATATTATATCATGACCACAGGTCAGGATATAATTTACCAACCGGCACTTGTGTGCCGAGGTCTTAAATTAACTATAATATCCGCCTGCGGATATTATATCACGTTTTCTTGTAACAGACATTGAAAATTTAATAATCATTGCATTTAGAGCCATGATAAACTATAATTCAAAGGAAACGGCTGGGCAAATTTTAGCCGACCTGAAGGAAGTGCGCTGTGAATAAAACAACAAATATAAACCTAACCATGCTGTGCGATTTTTATGAGCTGACAATGGCAAATGGCTATTTACGCTGCGGATATTCTGAAAAAATCACATATTTTGATGTGTTTTTCCGCAAAATCCCCGACAACGGCGGCTATGCCATCGCTGCCGGGCTTGAGCAGGTGATTGATTATATCGAAAGCCTGCATTTCAGCGATGCGGACATCGAATTTTTGCGAAGCAAAAAGCTTTTTGCCGAGGATTTTTTGACTTATCTGAAAAATTTCCGCTTCACCGGCGATATCTGGGCAGTGCCGGAGGGGACACCAATTTTCCCACAGGAGCCAATTTTAACAGTTCGTGCCCCGGCAATAGAGGCACAGCTTTTAGAAACCTACATCCTCCTCGCGCTAAACCACCAGAGCCTCATCGCGACAAAAGCCAGCCGCATCTGCCGCGCTGCTCAGGGGCGAACAGTTCTGGAATTTGGATCGCGCCGCGCCCAGGGGGCAGACGGCGCGGTTGTCGGCGCGCGCGCGGCATATATCGGCGGCTGCAACGGCACAGCCTGCACCCTGTCGGACGAAATTTTCGGCGTGCCCTCCGGCGGCACAATGGCACATTCCTGGGTGCAAATGTTCGACAGTGAATATGAAGCCTTCAAGACCTATTGCGAAATTTACCCACAAAACGCAACCCTTCTCGTGGACACCTACGACAGCCTCAGAAGCGGTGTGCCAAACGCCATACGCGTTTTTGACGAGGTGCTGCGACCACAGGGCATCACAAAATGCGGAATCCGCTTTGACTCCGGCGACATGGCATATCTGACAAGAATTGCCCGGGAAATGCTTGACGCTGCCGGCTGGCAGGACTGCAAAATCACCTGCTCAAACTCGCTCGACGAGCAGCTTATAGAAGAGCTTCTCCTGCAAGGCGCGAAGATAGATATTTTCGGCGTTGGCGAGCGGCTTATAACCGCGCGAAGCGAGCCGGTTTTCGGCGGTGTTTACAAGCTCGTTGCGGTGGAGGACAAAGGCGGCGAAATTGTCCCAAAAATCAAAATAAGCGAAAATATCACAAAAATCTCAAACCCACATTTCAAAAAGCTCTACCGCCTTGTGGAGCGAAGCTCCGGCAAGGCAATTGCCGATTATATTACCCTGCATGATGAAGAGGTTGACGACACGAAGGACCTGGAAATTTTCGACCCCAACAACACATGGAAGCGCAAGGTGATAAAAAACTTTGAAGCGCACGAGCTTTTGCTGGAGATTTTCAAAGACGGAGAGCTTGTATATAAAAAGCCGCCCCTTTCAGAAATCAGAAGCTACTGCGCCGCGCAGCTTGACACGCTCTGGGAGGAGATGCGCCGCATAAACTATCCGCACCAGTTTGTCGTGGACCTGTCGCAAAAGCTTTGGGAGATTAGATATGAGCTTTTAAGCTCCCAAAACCGCAGCGGAGCAGACTCATGACGGGCGAAAATCGCCGAAAGGCGATAGTAAAAGAACTTGAGGAGCGCGAGGGCTTGCCGCAGAGCGCCTCGGCTCTGGCAGAGCGGCTCGGCGTCAGCCGCCAGAGCGTTGTGAGCGATGTTGCGCTTTTGCGCGCCGGCGGAGCGGAAATCGCTGCCACGCCGCGTGGCTATGTGCTGCGCCGCGACCGGTTGGCAAACGGCATAATAAAAACCCTCGTCTGCGCGCACGCAGCAAAGGAGACAAAGCGCGAGCTTTATGCCATCGTAGACTGCGGCTGCACAGTTTTGGACGTTTCCGTGGAGCATCCGCTCTATGGCGAGATAAGCGGCGCGCTTGGCATTTCCTCGCGCTATGACGCAGACCAGTTTTTAGAAAAACTGAGAGAGGAAAAAGCCCCACCGCTCTCAGCGCTGACGGGCGGTGTGCACCTGCACCGCGTTCTTTGTCCGGATGAAGAAGCCTTTGCGCGGCTTTGCGAAAGCCTCTCGAAGCTGCGCTTCATCCTCTGCGAAGATTAAAAAAGCCCATAATAAAGTTGACAAGAGGGCGCAGATAATTTATAGTATGCCTACATAGGTGACAAGACACCTGTGTAGGCATTGCTGTTTTTAGAAAAGAGGACAAAATGGATGGAAAAACTCAAAGCATTTCTAAAGCGAAAGGATATCGTGGTCTCTCGCCGCAGATATGGCGTGGAAGCTCTCGCGGCAATGGCGCAGGGGCTTTTCTGTTCGCTTCTTATCGGAACAATTTTGGACACCCTCGGCGCACAGCTTAACATTGGTTTTTTGACCGCGCACATCGTCACGATAAATGGCGTTGGGTTGACAATCGGAAAATGCGCATCAGCAATGGTGGGACCCACGATGGCTGTGGCAATCGGGCATGCGCTCAAGGCGCCGCCGATGGTGCTTTTTTCCCTTGCTCCTGTGGGGTATATGACAAATGCGCTGGGCGGCGCTGGCGGACCACTTGCGGTGTTTGTCGTTTCTGTTTTTGCTGCCGAGCTTGGCAAGGCTGTGTCGAAGGAAACGAAGGTGGACCTTCTCGCAACGCCCCTTGTCACGATTTTGGTCGGTGCAGGCATTGCATACCTTGTGGCAGCGCCCTTTGGTGCGGCGGCAATTCATGTCGGGCAGCTCATCATGTGGGCAACGGAGCTTCAGCCCTTTTTCATGGGAATCATCGTTTCTGCCGTTGTCGGCGTCGTGCTAACGCTCCCAATTTCAAGCGCCGCGCTCTGCGCGGTGCTCTCGCTTACGGGGCTTGCCGGCGGCGCGGCGCTTGCAGGTTGCTGCGCGCAGATGGTTGGCTTTGCGGTTTTGTCCTTTCGGGAAAACCGCTGGGGCGGTCTTGTTGCACAGGGACTTGGAACGAGCATGCTGCAAATGGGAAACATCGTAAAAAATCCGAAAATATGGATTCCCGCAACCGTAGCCTCCATGATAACCGGACCGATTGCAACCTGCCTTTTCAGGCTCCAGATGAACGGCGCGGCAGTAAATTCCGGAATGGGCACAAGCGGTCTTTGCGGACCCATCGGCGTTTGGACCGGTTGGGTGAATCCAAGCGCTGAAGCCCTCGCCAACGGTGCCGTGGCGCTCTCGCCAACGGCGTTTGACTGGCTGGGGCTTGTGCTGGTGTGCTTTGTTTTGCCGGCTGCTTTAACCTGGGCGCTGGGGCTTGGTTGCCGAAGACTCGGCTGGATAAAGGACGGAGATTTGAAGCTTGCTGTGTAAAATTCTCAGCAAAGCGAAAATTCCCGAATAAAGCGAAATTTCATCAGCTCAGGCATAAAAAAGCTGAGCGAGCGGCTCGCCCTGCCGCAAGAAAAAAGTGCAGAGATAAAGCGACCATAGCGCACCTTCCGGCAATATAAAAAAGCGCCTTTGCAACATGCAAAGGCGCTTTGGTTTTTAAGCGGTTTAAATCAGTCAACCACGTAGGGCAGGAGGGCCACCTGACGAGAACGCTTGATGGCCTCGGTGAGCTGGCGCTGGTGCTGGGCGCAGGTTCCTGTTGCACGACGGGGCAAAATTTTGCCACGCTCGGACAGGCTGCGGCGCAGCTTTGTGGTGTCTTTATAATCAATGAAGGCGGCTTTGTCGGCGCAAAACTGACAAACCTTCCTGCGCTTGCGGTTTCTGTTGTTTTTATCAAAAGCCAAGGCTGTATCCTCCTTTTATAAATTTGTGGCAGCTTAAAATGGAAGCTCGCCGTCTGCGTCGGACAGGTCGGAAAACGCTGGGGTGTTGGAGCCGCCGTCAAACGTGGGGAAGGAATCATAGGACGCTCCGCCGCCCTTGGGGGCATAGGGGGCGCCGCCCTCCTCGCGAGAGCGCTTGGTTTCGCCGAAGTATATGTTGTCGGCGATAATTTCGGCGCTGCGGCGCTTGCCGCCCTCGCGGTCTGTCCAGTCGCGAATTTGAAGACGTCCCGACACGACAGCCATGCTACCCTTTGTAAAGAATTTCTGAACAAATTCAGCAGTGTTTCGCCAGGCGACACAGTCGATAAAATCGGTTTGTCTCTCGCCGCCGTCGCGTCCGGAAAAATCCCTGTCAACCGCAAGGGTAAACGATACAACGGGGATTTGACTTTGGGTGTAGCGAAGCTCGGGGTCGCGTGTCAGCCGCCCCATGATGACAATGTGATTAAGCATCCTCTTTGCCCTCCTGCTTATGCATACTGAAGGGTGATGAGCTTGCGAATCACGCCGTCTGTGATACCAAGAACACGGTCAAGCTCCGCCGGAAGCTCGGGACCGCAGGTGAACTTAGCGAGAACGTAGTAACCCTCGGAAAGGTAGTCGATTTCGTAAGCGAGTTTACGCTTGCCAATCAGCTCCATTTCGTCAAGTGTGCCGTTTGCCTCGATAAGCGCCTTGAACTTTTCTACGATAGCCGCTGTTGCATCCTCTGCAAGGTTGGGGTTTATGATGTACATCAGCTCGTACTTTTCGCTCTGTTTTGCCATATTAGCACCTCCTTCTGGACTAATGGCCTGCACCAGATTGTGCAGGCAAGGATTAAATTCACTTCAGCTCGCGCGTGCGAGTCAAGCTTTAATATTATACATTATTTCCGCCGCTTGTCAAGCACAAAAGCAGTGAAGACAACGCCTTTGCGCCCGAAATGCAAAGTTTTCCGCGAAATTTTAAACAAACCCAAAGCGCCATAAAAGGACATACTGCCGAAAAAATAAAAAGCCCTTGCCTAACGCCACAATATTGTGTATAATAATCGAGCTAAAGGCACTAAATACAGATTACGAAAAATCTAATAAAATAATAAAGATAAATAGTAGAGTAATGAAGGTAAAGAGAAATGAAAATCATCAAAAGAAACGGCGCGGAGTCAGAATTTGACCGAAAAAAAATAGTTGAAGCCATAAGCCGGGCAAACCTTGAGCAAGCGCCCGAGCTGACAGACCGGCAGATAGACTATATCTCCTTCGTAATCGAGGACCATTGTCGGCAGGTGGGTCGCGCAATGTCGGTTGAGGAGGTTCAGGAGCTTGTTGAAACGCACATAATCCTGCAAAACGCGCCGGAAACGGCAAAGCGCTACATCCGATATCGCTTCACAAGAAATCTCGCGCGAATTGCAAACACAACCGACAACAAAATCTTAAGTCTTATAGAATGCAACAACGAAGAGGCAAAGCAGGAAAACAGCAACAAAAACCCAATCGTAAACTCGACCCAGCGCGACTATATGGCAGGCGAGGTTTCGCGCGACATTTCAAACCGAATCCTTCTGCCGCCTGACATTGTGCAGGCTCATGAAGCCGGGATTATCCATTTTCACGACACAGACTATTACGCCCAGCACATGCACAACTGCGACCTTGTGAACCTTGAGGACATGCTCCAAAACGGAACTGTTATCACCGGAACGCTCATCGAGAGACCCCACAGCTTCTCAACCGCCTGCAACATCGCAACACAAATCATCGCCCAGGTTGCGAGCAACCAATACGGCGGACAGAGCATCTCGCTGACGCACCTTGCGCCCTTCGTGCAGGTGAGCCGCGAGAAGCTTCGCAAAAGTCTGACGGAGGAATTTGAAGCTTTAGACATAGAAATTTCTGCCGAAAAGCTAGGCGAGCTGACCGAGCGCCGCCTTCGCGAGGAAATCCGCAAGGGCGTTCAAACCATCCAATATCAAGTGGTAACGCTTCTGACAACAAACGGACAGGCTCCGTTTGTAACCGTGTTCATGTATCTTGGCGAGGCAAAAAACGAGAGGGAAAAGGAAGACCTTGCCGTCATAATCGAAGAGACGCTTTTGCAGAGATATCAAGGCGTTAAAAACGAGGCAGGCGTTTGGGTGACCCCCGCATTTCCAAAGCTTATCTATGTTCTTGAGGAAGAGAACATCCATGAGGACTCAAAATATTATAACCTTACAAAGCTCGCGGCAAAATGCACAGCAAAGCGCATGGTTCCCGACTATATCTCCGAAAAGAAGATGAAGGAATATAAAGAGGGCAACTGCTTCCCCGTTATGGGCTGCCGCTCAAATCTTTCGCCATGGAAGGATGAAAACGGAAATTATAAATTTTACGGCAGATTTAACCAAGGCGTTGTAACGCTTAACCTTGTGGACGCCGCGCTCTCCTCCGGAGGGGACTATGAAAAATTCTGGAAGCTTTTTGAGGAGCGCCTTGCGCTGTGCTATCGCGGCTTGATTTGCCGACATGAAAGACTAAAAGGTACGCTCTCAGATGCTGCGCCGATTTTGTGGCAATATGGCGCCTGCGCGCGCCTTTCCAAGGGCGAGCCGATTGATAAGCTTTTATACGGCGGCTATTCCACCATCTCCCTCGGCTATGCCGGGCTTTATGAATGCGTGAAATATATGACCGGAAAAAGCCTTACAGACCCCACAGCAACCCCCTTTGCGCTTGAGGTTATGCAGCGCATGAACGATGCCTGCGCGCAGTGGAAAGAGAAAACAAACATCGCCTTCGCGATTTACGGAACGCCGCTGGAGTCCACTGCCTATAAATTTGCAAAATGCCTGCAAAAGCGCTTTGGCGTGATCGCCGGCGTTACGGACAAGGGCTACATCACAAACAGCTACCACATCCACGTTGGCGAAGAGATAGATGCCTTTGAAAAACTAAAATTTGAAGCCCAGTTTCAGCACCTTTCAAGCGGCGGCGCAATCAGCTATGTTGAAGTTCCAAACATGCAGGACAACCTTGAGGCGGTCATGCAACTAATGCGCTTTATATATGACAACATCATGTATGCCGAGCTAAATACAAAAAGCGACTATTGCCAGGTGTGTGGATATGACGGCGAGATAGAAATCAAGGAGGAAGGCGGCAAGCTGATTTGGTGCTGTCCAAAATGCGAAAACATCGACCAGGACAAGATGAATGTCGCACGCCGCACCTGCGGCTATATCGGCACCCAGTTCTGGAACCAGGGCAGAACCCAGGAAATCATGGACCGCGTGCTGCACCTGTAAAATGAATTTTTCAAGCATTAAAAACTGCGACATCGCAAATGGCTCTGGGGTTCGCGTAAGCCTTTTCGTCTCCGGCTGCACCCACCGCTGCGAGGGCTGCTTCAACCCCGAAACTTGGGATTTTTCCTATGGCGAAAGGTTTACACAGGCGACTCAGGAAAAGCTTCTCAAAATGCTCTCGCCAAGCTTTATAAGAGGACTAACCCTTGTCGGCGGCGAGCCGCTGGAGGCGCAAAATCAAAGGGCGCTCCTGCCCCTTGTGCGAGAGGTCAAAAAGTTTTTTTCCGAAAAAAACATCTGGTGCTACACCGGATACACGCTGGAGCGGCTGCGCAGCAGCGATTGCCGCGCCCACTGCGAGGTGACGGCAGAGCTTTTGTCGCATATAGATGTTTTAGTGGACGGACCGTTTGTGCTGGCTAAAAAAAATATCTCGCTACGCTTTCGCGGCAGCGAAAACCAGCGGATAATTGACATGAACCATTTCCGAAAAACCGGCGAAATTATAGAGCCGGTTTTCTAAAAAACGCAGCGGAGCGCCCGACCAAAGGGCGCTCCGCTTGTTGATATTAATAGCAAATGGTCATATAAAGCCGGCAAGGCTCGTCCCCGGGGTTTTCATAAACATGCGGCAAATCCGCGCGAAAGCGCACTGCCGTCTGCACATCGGCGCAGAGCGTTTTTTCGCCGACAAAAACTGAAATGCAACCGCTTGAAACGGTCAAAAGCTCCTGTGCGGAGGCTGGATGGGCGTCGGCACAAAGCTTTGCACCGGGAGAGAGTTCCACATAATACATCTCAAACCGGCGCAGTGCATCATAGGCAAACACGGGACAAATGCGATATCGTCCGTCGTCTGCCAAAATTTTTGGCAAAGCGTCAAGCCTTACCTGCTCAAAGCAAGGCTCTGCCAGCGTCACAAGCTGGGTGAAGGAAACCCCGAGTCCGTTTGCAATTTTCCAGACAACCGAGATAGATGGGTTCGCGTCTCCGCGCTCAATCTGCGCGAGCATGCTTTTGCTGACGCCCGTGAGCTTTGCAAGGCTGTCCAAGCTGAGTCTTCGCGCATCACGAAGGCTTTTAAGATTTTTCGCAAGCGCGTCGTTAATTTTTTCCATAAGCGCAAAACCCCTGTTGACAACGTAAAAAATGTATTGTACAATTTAATGCACGAATGTGCAATATACAAAGCCGCCCTAGCGGCATTATGCTCAGTATAGCACAAAATTTGATGGAGGTACATGCTCTGATGAATTTTCCGGCATTTTTTTCATATGCTTTCCTCGGCGCCTTCACCCCGGGACCGAACAATATAATAGCAATGTCAAACGCGTCTGGCTTGGGCTTTCGGCGCTCCCTGCGCTTTTGCTTTGGCGTTTTTTGGGGCTTTTTGGCTGTTTTGGCAGCGTGTGCCGTTTTCGCTTCGCTGCTTTATGAGCACATCCCGGCTGTTGAAAAGCCGATGAAATGGATAGGCGCGGCATATATGCTGTTTCTTGCCGTGGGCATTTTGCGCCCAGCCTCGCACAAGCAAAAGGGCAAGGCATACCTAAGAACCGACAGCATTTTAACAGGCGTCCTGATGCAGTTTGTAAACGTGAAGGGCATTTTTTACTCAATCACGGCAATGAGCAGCTTTATCCTGCCATACACGAGAGAGCCGTTTGCAATTTCCCTTTTTGTCATAGCGCTGGCAGTCGTGGGCTTTGCCGGAACGGTGTGCTGGGCGGCGTTCGGCTCGCTTCTCGGGCGTGTTTTTGAAAAGCATGGAAAGCTTATGAACGCGGCAATGGCAATGCTTCTGGCGCTTTGCGCCGTTTCGGCGCTGCTGTGAGGATGCGGCGCTAAAAGAGCCGCACATAAACGCTTGCAATTTGCGCCGCAAAGGGTTAAAATTTAAGAAAACCAAAAAAACTAATTGCGAAAGGGGCAAGGCTTTATGAAGCTGATGTTTTTAGGCGCAACACACGAGGTCACAGGCAGCTTAACGCTCATAGAGGTGGGCGGACATTACGGCATTGTAGACTGCGGCATGGAGCAGGGCGCGGATATTTTCGTAAACGAAGAGCTTCCCGTTGATGCGGAGAAGATAGAGTTTGCGCTGCTCACCCATGCGCACATCGACCATTCGGGCAGGCTTCCGCTTCTTTACAAGCGCGGCTTTCGCGGCGCGATTTTCGCGACAGAGGCAACCTGCAATCTCTGCAACATAATGCTTCGCGACAGCGCCCACATTCAGGAGAGCGAAGCCGAATGGAAAAACCGCAAAGCCGCACGCTCCGGCGATGAGCCGACCCCACCGATGTACACAATGGCAGATGCAGAGGGCGCAATAAGCCTGCTTCGTCCCTGTGTTTATGGCAGAATGCTGTCCGTTTCCGAGGGGGTTGATATAAGCTTTACAGATGCCGGGCATCTCATGGGCTCCTCCAGCATCGAGGTTTGGCTGACGGAAAATGACGAAACGAAAAAAATCGTTTTCAGCGGCGACATTGGCAACATAAACCAGCCCATCATAAAAAATCCGCAATACATCGAAAGCGCCGATTTTGTCGTTACAGAATCCACCTATGGCGACAGGTATCATGACACGGCAAAGGGCGAAAACAGCATTTCACATCTTGCCGCCTGTATCCAGCGCACGCTCGACCGCGGTGGAAATTTAATCATCCCCTCCTTTGCCGTTGGTCGCGCGCAGGAGATGCTATATTTTATCCGCGAGATAAAGGAAAAAGGCATGGTGCATGGACACGATGGCTTCCCCGTTTATATAGACAGCCCCCTCGCAAACGAGGCAACGGGAATCTTCCTACAGGCGGACAGAAGATTTTTTGACGAAGAAACAACCGCGCTCCTGGACAAGGGAATCAACCCCCTCGTGTTTGACGGGCTTAGAATTTCCGCCTCAAGCGAGGAGTCGCGTCTCATAAACATGAACCGCGAGCCGAAGGTGATAATTTCCGCCTCCGGCATGTGCGAGGCTGGCAGAATCCGCCACCACCTAAAGCACAACCTCTGGCGCAGCGAGTGTATGATTTTGTTCGTTGGCTATCAGGCGGCCGGAACGCTGGGCAGAACAATCCGAGACGGCGCGGAAAGCGTGAAGCTTTTCGGTGAGGAAATCACAATAAGAGCCGAGGTGACCTACCTCCCCGGAAAATCCGGACATGCCGACAAAGCGGGGCTTATAAGCTGGATAACGGCGTTTAAGAAAAAGCCCGAAATGGTTTTCGTAAACCACGGCGAGGACGCCGTTTGCACAGCATACGCAAAATGCCTTTCTGAGGAATATGGATTCGCCACCCTCGCGCCCTACAGCGGCACGGTGTTTGACCTTTTGGAATGCCGCGTCACCAAAGAAACCGAGGGCATTCCCGTCGAGAAAAAAATCAAAAAGGTCGCGCGCAAAAACGCATTTTACGACGGTCTTATCGCCGCCTGCGAAAATCTTTTGCGCATCGCCCACCGGTGCGAAGGCATTCCAAACAAAGAGCTTGCGAGATTTGCCGGACAAATTGGCAGCCTTGCCGCAAAGCTTGAGGGCTGGGCAAAAAAATAAAATTCACAGAAAAAGCCACAGGGGGATACCCCCTGTGGCTTTTAGTTTTATTCAGCACCCTGCCCGGTCATCGTCAAAGGAAATGCTGTTTAAGATGGTCCAAACTTCGCCCCTGTAAGCCTCCCAGACGTCAATGGAAACCGTGCCGCGCACGCTAAAATGCTGATAAGGCTCATCAAAAAGCATTAAAAACCAATATGTGCCATCGTCAAACACTTCGGTGCAGATGGTGGTGGCATATCCGCTTTGAAGCGAAGCCGCTTCAAAGCTTACACCCGTGCCGCAAATGCCGACAGGCGAGTCTTGCTGCAAAAATTCAAAATAAAGCGCAGGCTCTGCCTCGCACCAAAAGGCAATTCCGGTCCCGTCCTCGCCCGAAACAGAATCAAAAGCCCAGTCGGCAGCAAGCGCAAGGCGCGCGCAGCCGAAAGAAACGTCAAAGGTTGAAGCGCCTTCCGCTGCCGTCTCGAGCAACACCCAGCCGATAGCGGCAATTTGCGCCGGATAACTTTCCATGATAATCCCATTATAATAAACCCGAACCGTGTCGCCGACTGC
>JGI994J12354_10000931_pt1 | contig 29725 bp, 24 predicted proteins | sample IntmicLarv3ML3BL_FD_12354 | JGI IMG/M metagenome (IMG submission 12354) | reverse complement strand
ACTTTGTTTTACCCGTTCCTCCCCATGTAAAAACAGCACTTGAGGCAAATGCATGGACGTGGGGGCTCGAAGATTATCAATACAAACCGGAAGTAAGAACATGAATGAAACAATAATGCTGGCATCCAATATGGCAAGGGCAAAAGACCCGCTCGGTCACGAAACGGAATTCAGCACAAAGCGTCATTCTCAGCGCAGAGGCGAGACTATAAAACCGGCATGAGATGCGGAAACGATGGCGGAAAATGGGGAAATGACCATTATCTTAAAACCGCAAATGCTATATAATACGGGGCTTGCGGGCGTAGCTCAATGGCAGAGCTGAAGCTTCCCAAGCTTATGACGAGGGTTCGATTCCCTTCGCCCGCTCCACTTATCCGCTTTCCCGGTTATTCGCAATTGATCTGACCCCTGCTCTCATGTCTGAAACGCCGCTGAAGAACAAGGCTGACAAGCCGCTTTTTTACGACCCGACCGAACATCGCATCCGCAGTTTTGTCATACGGGCGGGCCGACTCTCTACAGCACAGGAACGAGCGATCAATGAGCTGGGGCCGAAATACTGCATTCCTTTTGACAAAGCGCAGCTAAACCTTGCTACCTCATTCGGGCGGGAAGCAAAAACCATTCTGGAAATCGGTTTTGGTATGGGAGAAACAACCGCACAGATTGCCGAATCCATGCCAGAGAAAAATTTTCTCGGGGTGGAAGTACATACGCCGGGGGTCGGCAGTCTGTTGAAGCACATTGATGATCGCGACCTGCAAAATGTCCGTATCATTCAGCACGATGCGGTAGAGGTGGTGACACAAATGATTGCGGAGGGCTCACTGGATGGCGTGCATGTCTTTTTTCCTGATCCTTGGCACAAGGCACGCCACAACAAGCGACGCCTCATCCAACCATCCTTTGTACAACTTCTGACCACCCGCCTGAAATCAGGAGGCTATATTCATTGTGCAACGGACTGGGAACCTTACGCTGAACAGATGCTCGAAGTACTGGAAGGCGAGCCTTTTCTTGAAAATACAGTAAAAGACTATGCGCCCCGCCCGGACTACCGCCCGGAAACCAAATTTGAAAAGCGGGGCCGTCGACTGGGGCATGGTGTGTGGGATCTGGTTTTCAGAAACCGGTAATCAGCATCAGGTGGGATCACCCTCCACCACCTGCAAAACAATCTTGCCGATATGATCGCTGGACTCCATCAGTTCGTGCGCCTGCATGACCCGCTCCAACGGGAAAATGCGGTCAACCACCGCCCTGATCCTGCCGGATTCCAGAAGCGGCCAGATGCGCGCCTTCAAGCTTTTTGCGATGGCACCCTTGAATTCAACTGAACGGGGGCGCAGGGTTGAACCGGTAACGGTCAGGCGTTTGTGGAGAAGCTGTCCGAAATCCAGTGTTCCCTTTCTGCCACCCAGATGGGCAATCATGACCAGTCGGCCATCCTCAGCCATGCAGTCCAGTTCCCGCTGGAAGTACATGGCACCCATGATATCGAGGATGACATCCACCCCTTTCCCGCCAGTTTCCCTTTTTACAATATCGACAAAGTCTTCGGTCATGTAGTTGATGCAGCGAATAGCACCAAGACTTTCGGCCGCCCGGCATTTTTCCGGTGTTCTGGCTGTGGCAAAAACCCGGTGCCCCAGTGCGGTTGCAATCTGGATTGCCGCCACACCAATACCGGATGTTCCACCCTGCACAAGAAGGGTCTCTCCCGGCTGGATTGCCGCACGGTCAAATATATTGCTCCAGACAGTAAAAAAGGTTTCGGGAAGGGCTGCGGCTTCAGCAAAAGTCAACCCTTCTGGCACCGGCAGGCACTGTGGTATGGGAACGGTACAGTATTCCGCGTATCCACCCCCCTGCAGCAGCGCACACACCCTGTCACCCGTTTTGAATCCGCTGCCTTCCAGTTCACCACCGGCGACAATGCCCGCCACTTCCAGACCCGGTATTTCGGATGCCCCGGTTGGCGCACGATAACGGCCCCGCCGCTGCAGCACATCCGGGCGGTTGATACCGGCAGCATGAACCCTGATCAGCATTTCACCCGGACGGGGAAGCGGAACCGGCAGGTCAATCATCTGCAGCTGGCCGGTGTCACCGGTACTGCCGGATTGTACGATTTCAATGGCTTTCATGGAACGAACTCAAACTGAATAAGTAAACAAGACCTTACATGATAATCCCAAGCCGGAAAAAAAGCATTGTTCAAAGTGAAAATACGGGAAATTCAGCGAATTTTTCCCTGTTATTTTTCCTCGTTTTCTATCCGACGCGCGTAAAAAAAACCTCCTGCGTTTGCAGGAGGTTTTCCAGTTGTTGCCGTAATGAAAATTACTCGGCTGCGGCTGCCACCTCTTCCGCTGCCGCTTTCATTGACAGCTTGATGCGACCACGGTCATCCGTTTCAAGTACTTTCACACGAACCTGCTGGCCTTCCTGCAGGTAATCCGTAACAACATTGACGCGCTCAGCAGCAATCTGGCTGATGTGCAGCAAACCATCCTTGCCTGGCAGCACCTGAACAATCGCACCAAAATCAAGCAGCTTCAGAACGGTGCCGTCGTAGATTTTGCCTATCTCAACTGATGCGGTCAGTTCTTCGATACGGCGTTTGGCTTCCTGGCCGGCGGCACCATCAACTGATGCAATGGTGACGACCCCATCATCGCTGATATCGATCTGGGTTCCGGTTTCCTCCGTCAGAGCGCGGATAACAGCTCCCCCCTTGCCAATGACATCGCGGATTTTTTCCGGGTTGATTTTGATAGTAATCAGACGCGGCGCAAAGTCAGAGAGTTCGCTCTTGAATTCCGGCATGGCTTCCTGCATTTTGCCAAGAATGTGCATCCGACCTTCTTTTGCCTGTGCCAGTGCCACCTGCATGATTTCCTTGGTAATACCCTGAATCTTGATATCCATCTGCAGGGCGGTGATACCGTCGGCGGTACCAGCCACCTTGAAATCCATGTCTCCAAGGTGATCCTCGTCACCAAGAATATCGGTGAGTACAGCGAATTTGCCGCCTTCCTTGATCAGGCCCATGGCAATCCCGGCCACATGTTTTTTGATCGGTACACCGGCATCCATCAGTGCCAGGCTACCACCGCAAACAGAAGCCATGGAAGAAGAACCATTGGATTCGGTAATCTCGGAAACCAAGCGGATGGAGTAGCTGAATTCATCCTGTGATGGCAAAACAGCCGCAACACCACGTTTTGCCAGACGGCCATGACCGATCTCACGGCGTTTGGGTGATCCGACACGACCGGTCTCACCGGTTGCAAACGGCGGCATGTTGTAATGCATCATGAAGGCATCACTGTATTCACCCATCAGAGCATCAATTTTCTGGTTGTCACGCGCAGTACCCAGCGTGGCAACAACGAGTGCCTGTGTTTCGCCACGGGTAAAGAGCGCAGAACCATGCGTTCTTGGCAGGACACTAGTGCGGATCTCGATCGGGCGCACGGTACGGGTATCCCGGCCATCAATACGCGGCTCGCCATCCAGAATCTGCGAACGAACAATTTTTGATTCCAGATCAAAAAGGATATTGCCTACTTCGGTCGAATCCGGGGCATCCTCACCTTTTGCCACCGCATCAGCAACCAGTACCGCATTCACGGTTTCGGTAGCCTGGCGCAGCTTGCTGGTACGGGCCTGCTTTTGGCGAATCTGATATGCCTCACGCAGAACCGGCTCGGCAATACGGGTGACATCGGCGATCAGTGCTTCCGGGCTCGCTGGTGCAACCCAGTCCACTTCTGGCCTGCCGCCATCCTGAACCAGCTCGTCAATCGCATTAATCACGGCTCTCATCTGTTCATGGCCATATACCACACCGCCCAGCATGACTTCTTCTGACAGTTCCTGTGCATCCGATTCCACCATCAGCACCGCCTGTTCGGTACCGGCAACAACCAGATCCATCATGGATACGGTCAACTGCGAGGAAGTCGGGTTCAGAACATACTGACCGTCAATGTAACCCACACGAGCAGCACCCAGCGGGCCATTAAACGGGATACCGGAAACACACAGTGCCGCGGAAGCGCCAATCATGGCCGGAATGTCAGGGTCAATTTCCGGATTGACTGACAGGACATGGATAATGACCTGCACTTCGTTGAGATAGCCTTCAGGGAAAAGCGGGCGGATTGGACGATCAATCAGGCGGGATGTCAGGGTTTCCTTCTCGGAAGGACGTCCTTCACGTTTGAAAAAGCCGCCCGGGATACGGCCGGCAGCATAACTTTTCTCGATGTAATCGACTGTCAGGGGGAAAAAATCCTGGCCCGGACGAACATCTTCTTTTGCAACAACCGTTGCCAGTACAACCGTATCATCCATGGATACCATAACAGCACCAGAAGACTGGCGTGCAATTTCGCCGGTTTCAAGCGTAACGGTATGTTGACCATACTGGAAGGTTTTGCTTACTTTGTTAAACATTCTTATCCTTTCAAATTTACCGACAGTATTCCAGGCGCTGCCGTTCACCTCATTCATGAAAGCCAGCAAACACACACCGGCGTTCCTCTCTTGCGGTCTACTTTACGACCGTTTCACAACACAACAACTTTTACAGCTCAAAAACGAAATGCCCGCGACAGAAACCTGACGCAGGCATTAACAACAGGATGCAACCAGTTGATGGCGTTATCCGCAATTATTTACGCAATCCAAGCTTGCCAATCAGTTCACGATAGCGATTGACATCTTTTTTACGCAGATAATTCAGCAGATCCCTGCGGCGGTTTACCATCATAAGGAGACCACGACGAGAGTGATGATCTTTTTTGTGTGCCCTGAAATGATCCTGAAGATCATTAATGCGTGCGGTCAGGAGCGCCACCTGCACTTCCGGAGAACCCGTATCGTTTGCGCTGCGGGCGTTTTCCGCCACAATTGCAGCCTTGCTTTCTTTTTCCAAAGCCATAACACTTACCTTTCACATGCGACAACAGGAGTCAAAACCCCACGTGCCGTGATTACAAACAAAAAACTGGCCGAAATCCAGCCAATGGCGAAGTATAAAGTAAAAAACTGTTTCTGTACAAACATCCTTCACCAAAATTTGATAAATTTTGAATAAATAATCTGCAAGGAGAGCCGGATGAAACGCATCATTACCTTTTTCACCCTGTTTCTGGCATTATGCCTGACCGGATGCACCATGCTTTCCCCTCCTCTTGATCCGGGCGCAACCGAACAGGCTGTTGTTGAACGTTATGGCAGACCGACGGCCATCTATCCTAATGGCGAAACGGCCATGTGGGAATATTCGGGTGGCTACTGGAGCCAGGAAACCCACATGGCGCGCATGGACAGGGACAAGCGCCTCATTTCATGGGAACAGGTGCGTACAGACGCAAAATTCGCGACGCTCACCATCGGGAAATCCACTGCTAATGATGTCCTGAAAACCGTTGGCACGCCAACGGAAACCTCACAGATTCACCTGAACAATTACAAGGTGTGGACTTACCGGTACAAGCAGGATGGCGTCTGGGATTCGATGATGCATGTGATGTTCGATGATGACGGTATTGTCCAGAAAATGGAAATCGGGCGCGATCCGATGTATGACGGTGACAAAAGAGGCTGGGGACGACCTGGCATCGGCATTGGTATCGGAAGCGGTGGCAGACGCGGAGGCGTTGGCATCGGCATCGGGTTTTAACCGCTTTGCAGCGTGATCTGCCACGCAGACTGAAAACGTATTCACTTTTGTCACATGAGAATAAATCCACTTGCCAGAACCCGGGAAGATATCGGCAAGGCACGCATTGCCGGGCATCTAGCGGCACAGGTTCTCCGCATAATTGGCGAACACGTCAGGGGCGGCATCACAACACTTGAACTTGACAGGATCTGCCACGACTACATCGTCAATAAACTGGACGCAACCCCGGCAAATGTCGGGTATATGGGATATCAACATACGACCTGCATTTCATTGAACCATGTTGTCTGCCACGGCATTCCTTCTGAAAGGAAACTGAAAAACGGCGACATTCTCAATATCGATGTCGCCCTCATCAAGGACGGGTGGTATGGCGATACCAGCCGGATGTTTACGGTGGGTGACCCCGGCATTCTGGCCAAACGCCTGATTGATACGACTTATGAAGCGATGATGGCAGGTATCTGGCAAGTGCGACCCGGCAGCACGCTGGGTAATATCGGGCATGCCATCCAGACGGTGGCACACCGGGAAGGCTTCAGCGTGGTTGAGGAATACTGCGGTCATGGCATCGGCATGATCTACCACGATGAACCGCAGGTGCTGCATTTTGGAAAGAAAGGCACTGGCATGGTGCTGGCGGAAGGTATGATCTTTACCATCGAACCCATGATCAATGCAGGAAAAAAACAGGTGCGGCTGCTGAAAGACGGGTGGACTGCAGTGACAAAAGACCACTCACTTTCGGCACAATGGGAACACATGGTGGCGGTGACAGCAGACGGCTACGAAATACTGACTCGCTGACAACAGACGAACCAGCGCCCGTTACCACGCCACATGAAGAAAAAAACCGGCGGCACCTGCGGTACACACCGGTTCTGCGGACATGCAGGTGACTCAGTCAATCACCTTAGAAACGGCATCCAGGTAGGCATTGACGGAAGCGGTAATAATGTCCGTGTCGGCAGAGAAACCGTAAAACACCTTGCCCTTGTATTCTGCTTGGATATGCACCTTGCCAACATCATCCGTGCCACGTGTAATCGCCTGGATCAGAAATTCCTCAAGCGTCACTTTCTGTTTGACGAGTTGCCGGACTGCATTCAGTGCTGCATCAATCGGGCCATTGCCTGAAGCGGTTGCAATACTTGGCTCTCCATCAACAATGAGGCGGACGGTTGCCATCGGAATGGCACTCCTTCCGCAAACCACCTGCAGGTAATCCAGCCGGAGCCTTCTCGCGTCATCAATGGTATCAATTCCGGCAAGAATACGAAGGTCATCGTCGGAAACCTCCTTTTTCTCATCTGCAAGGATGAGGAATTTGGCATAGGCCACATCCAGCGCTTCGGATGAAAGCTCGTAACCAAGTCGGCGCAAATGGTGATCCAGAGCGGCGCGGCCACTGCGAGCTGTCAGCACAATGGAAGAATCGCTTACGCCAATATCGGCCGGATCAATAATCTCGTAGTTTTCCCGATTTTTCAATACGCCATCCTGATGAATGCCGGATGAATGCGCAAATGCATTGCGACCAACAATGGCCTTGTTGGGCTGTACTGGCATGCGCATGAGATTGGAAACCAGACGCGAGGTCTTCATGATGCGTGTGGTTTCAATATCCGTATAAAACGGCAAATCCTTGCGACACTTCAGGATCATGACAACTTCTTCCATTGAGGTATTGCCAGCACGCTCGCCAATACCGTTAATGGTACACTCGACCTGCCGGATACCATTGACGATACCAGCCAGGGTATTGGCGGTTGCCATGCCAAGATCGTTGTGACAATGAGCGGAAAGAATCGCCTTGTCGACATTTTTGACATTGTTTTTCAGGTACTTGATCTTTTCCCCGTATTCATAGGGTGTACAGTAACCGGTGGTATCCGGAATATTGATGACGGTTGCTCCCGCATCAATGACAGCTTCTACAATTCGGGCAAGAAATTCATTTTCACTGCGACCAGCATCCTCAGCAAAAAACTCTACGTCATCAATAAAACGGCGGGTGTATTTCACGGCCTTGACCGCGCGCTCGATAATTTCTTCCGGCGTGGAATTGAACTTGGAATAGATATGATATGGAGAAACCCCAATACCAGTATGGATACGCCCTCTTTCTGCGTGTTTAAGGGCATCAAGCGCAATATCAATATCACGCTCGATCGCACGGGTCAGCGCTGCAATCACAGGTCGTTTAACCGCCTTTGAAATTTCGAGTACAGACTTGAAATCGCCCGGACTTGACATCGGAAAACCCGCTTCGATAACGTCAACGCCCAGTTCTTCCAGTGCACGGGCAATCTCGATTTTTTCCAGTGTATTCAACTGGCTGCCGGGAACCTGTTCCCCGTCACGCAACGTGGTGTCGAAAATATAAATTTTATCTGCTGGGTTGGAATCCATGTCATGCTCCTTTGGAAAAAACGGCTATCTATTAAATACGTTCTGGTATGGCCCTGCCTCATTCACTCGTGGCGAACGGCAATGACAGCACAAATTGTGGGTATAGGGGTATCAGCACGCTTAGCGCGCTAGCGGGAATAGCGGCAGGGCACGACGCCATGCGCAAAGGGAAGTGAAAGCAACAATGTTACTGATGGTATACATGCGCAAAACTATAAGCCTCTTTTTTGATTCATGCAACTTTTTTGTCTGTCCGATATATTATTTTCACAACAGACCAACTTATAGAGCCATTTTACCCTGAATTTGAATCTTCCGCTTCGAACTGCTCTTCCTTCGTCTGGACAATGCTTACCGGCTTGCCCTTAATCTTATACCACACATAAACCACATAGCCGGAAAGCCCGTACAGGACAAAAAGGGCAAACAAGACTTTGGGCGGATCAAAGGAAATGGTGACAACAATCAGCACCAGTACAATCACAGCAATAAATGGCACAGACTTGCGGATATTCATTTCCTTGAAACTATAAAACGGCACATTGGTGACCATGGTCAGACCGGCAAACAGGGCAATGCCCCAGCATGTCCAGTAAAAATCCCGCCCGAAAAAGCCCAGATCATCCATCAGCCAGATGAAACCGGCCACAATGGCAGCAGCAGCAGGACTTGGCAATCCTTGGAAGAAACGCTTGTCAACAACGGCAATGTTGGTATTGAAACGAGCCAGCCGCAACGCAGCACAGGCGCAGTAAATAAAGGCGGCAATCCATCCCATGCGCCCCATCCCCTTTAACGACCATTCATAGGCAACCAGCGCAGGCGCAACACCGAACGTCACCATATCGGAAAGGCTGTCGAGTTGGGCACCAAATTCACTCTGTGTACGTGTCATGCGAGCGACACGACCATCCATGCTATCCAGAATCATGCCAATAAAAATGGCAACGGTGGATTGCTTGAATTCGAGATTGAGTGACATGACGATGGCGTAAAACCCGCAGAAAAGGGCGGAAATCGTAATCATGTTTGGCAGGAGATAAATCCCTCTGCGGCGGGGTTTTAACGGCTTCACTGGGTCATTTTCCGGGGTTGCTTTGGCAATAAAACCGCCTTTTCTGTCGGATAACAGCACTTCATCACAGCTACCAGATTAACACGTTACAAGGCGTTTTCCTTTATTCCCGCTAAAAATCAGGAGAATTCGGCCAGAATGGTTTCGGTGGCATAAACCTTATCACCTACAGCCACTTTAGGCTGTGCTGTCACCGGCAGATACACATCCACACGGGAACCAAAGCGGATAAAGCCAAAACGCTGCCCCCGCTCAAGGACGGCCCCTTTATCCACATAACAGAGAATGCGCCGGGCAATCAGACCCGCAATCTGGACACAGGTGACCGTCTCGCCATTGTCCGCATGAATAACCATTGCATTACGCTCATTTTCCATGGATGCCTTGTCCAGATCGGCATTGATAAATTTCCCCGGGAAATATTCAACCTTCTGCACCTCACCATTCACAGGGGATCGGTTGGAGTGCACATTGAACACATTCATGAACACGCTGATTTTCAGTGCCTCGCGCCCCCCGTAAACATCTTCGGTTTTTTCCACAACCACAATTCGCCCGTCCGCAGGTGACAGAACCGCTTTGGCGTTGGCAGGTACGGTTCTGGCCGGGTCACGGAAAAACTGCAGGATGAAGAAGGTAATCAGCCAGAACGGCAGGGACCACATTCCCCACTTGAAAGCAACCAGTGCAGAAACGACAAGAGACAGGCCAAGGAAAGGCCAGCCTTCACGGGCAATAATAGGATGAGGATAATTTCTCAACACATCTCCGAAAGTCAGATACTCAAGGCGTTATATTATGACAGATAGCGGGTGATTTGTTCACTTTATCCGCACCGAATCTCCTGTTTTTGCTGCCTCTGCTATTGAAAAAGCCAAAAGCGGAGCCATATATAATTTGTGACAAAACATATATGGCCGCTGTACTTGGCTTTTTTCTGCTTGGTGTTCCCGCTCAGGCAACAGTCTGGTCAACATACGAAAATATCCTGTGTGTGACCACATTTCCACATGACATGCAAGCAGAACAATAATATATCCTGATAGCAATCATTCCGCCACCTATCAGACCGAAAAAAACGGTGGTCTTTATGAATCCTGAATAAGCGGTCAATTATGACGTTTCGCGCCCCTTCCAAGCCCATGTGGGTACACGCCCTGAAAATGCTGGAACAGGCTGACCGGCTCCAGCGTCAGTTTTTCCAGCTCAGGCAAAGCAGCCAGAAGGGCCCCATGTGGGAACCGCCAGTTGATATTTTTGAAACCCGAGATAAGCTTTTTATCCGGGTGGCACTACCTGGTGTTGATCCGGACGATATCAGCGTCATCGTGGATAACGATACGCTGGCCGTTGTCGGAGAGCGTCCGCTGGCCGCCCGGGGTCAATGCCGTCATCCGGCGCATGGAAATTCCCCATGGTCGTTTTGAACGCCTCATTACCCTGAAAGGCGCACCGTTTGAAATCTGTGAAAATGTCCTGTCTAACGGCTGCCTGAAGCTAGTTCTGAGAAAAATCTGATACAGGTTCCCCATGAATAACCCATTCAACCTCTTTTCGCTTTCCGAAGGTTCGGATACCCGACTTTCGGGCCCGATGGCACAGGAACAGCCACTGGAAGAAAAAAACGATTTCCTGCCGGTTCCTGAGAATGCCCTTATTTTACTGCCAGTGCGCAACCTGGTGCTTTTTCCGGGTATGGTCGTCCCCATTCACATCGGACGCGACAGCTCTATTCTTGCCGCCCAGACAGCTATCCGCAGTGAGCGACAGCTTGGTGTCATCCTGCAAAAAAATCTGGATGAAGACGTTCCTTCCGGGAAGGAACAGTTGCACGGAGTCGGTACCGTTTCCAATATCCTGCGCTATGTCACTAGCCCTTCCGAGTCACATCACATTGTCTGTCAGGGTGAGAGACGTTTCCGCATTACGAAAATACTCGATGGCTATCCTTTCCTTGTCGCCGAGGTCGAGCATTTCCTGGAAACCAATGAAAAAGTGGTCGAAATCGAAGGCCGCATGGTCAAACTCAAGCAGCGTGCCATCGAAATCCTGCAGATGATGCCGGATGTTCCGCAGGAAATCGCCGATTCCATGCTCAACATCAATTCTCCAGAACTTCTTTCCGATCTGCTAACAGGCCTTATTGATATCGGCACCGAAGAAAAACAGCTAGTGCTTGAAATGCCGAAACTGAAAACGCGCATGGACAATGTACTCAGAATGCTGAATTACCGGCTTGAGGTATTGAGGGTCTCACGCGACATTGATCAAAAAACCCAGGAGCGCTTGGGGGACAGGCAGCGGGAAGCCCTTTTGCGTGAACAAATCAAAACCATCCAGAACCAGCTTGGTGACAATGAATCAGGCAATCCTGAATTGATCGAGATTGAAAAAGCGATTGCCAGCGCAAAGATGCCGGAAGAGGTGGAATCGCATGCGAGAAAAGAGCTGAACCGCCTGAAAAGCATGCCCGAGGCAGCGGGTGAATATTCCATGCTGCGCACCTATCTGGAGTGGCTGACCGAATTACCCTGGTCTATTGCCAGTGAGGACCAGACGGATATTGCCAGAGCCAGAAAACAGCTGGATCAGGATCATTACGGCCTGGAAAAAATCAAGCGGCGGATTCTCGAATTTCTGGCAGTACACAAGCTTAATCCGAAGGGGAAAAGCCCGCTTTTGTGCTTTGTCGGCCCGCCTGGCGTGGGAAAAACCTCTCTGGGACAAAGCATTGCGAGGGCAACCGGACGCAAATTTGTGCGCGTCAGTATGGGCGGCGTGCATGACGAGGCGGAAATCCGGGGACATCGCCGCACCTATCTTGGCGCCTTGCCCGGCAACATCATTCAGGCGGTCCGCCGTGCCGGCACCAATAACTGCGTGATACTGCTTGATGAAGTGGACAAGCTTGGTACTGGCGTCCATGGTGATCCGGCCGCAGCACTGCTTGAGGTATTGGACCCTGAACAGAACAGCAGCTTTCGAGACAATTACCTGTCCATGCCATTTGATTTATCTGGCGTCATGTTTGTCTGCACGGCCAACATGCCGGACACCATTCCAGGGCCGCTTCGTGACCGGATGGAAATGATTGAGCTGCCTGGTTACACTGAAGAGGAAAAAGCTCAGATTGCCGAACGCTACCTGATTCGGCGCCAGATAAAGTCAAATGGTCTGAACCGAAACCAGTGCCGTATCACCAAACGTGCCCTGCATGAAATCATCAATCGCTACACCCGTGAGGCTGGTGTTCGCCATCTTGAGCGGGAAATCGGCAGTGTCTGCCGCAGTGTGGCTGTCCAGATCGCAGAAAGCACGATAGAAAGCCGGAAAATCGAAGTGAACGATATTCACCAGATTCTGGGAGCGCCCCGTTTTGAAAACGAAGTCGCCATGCGTACTAGCATACCCGGGGTGGCAACAGGACTTGCCTGGACGCCAGTTGGCGGCGACATCCTCTTTATTGAGGCCAGCAGGATACCCGGAAAAGACAAGCTGACGCTGACAGGACAGCTTGGCGACGTGATGCGGGAAAGTGCCATTGCGGCGCTGACGCTTCTCAAGGCACGAGCTGGTTCACTTAATCTCGAACCGGCGCTCTTTGAAAACAGCGACATTCACGTTCATGTGCCGGCAGGAGGCATTCCGAAAGATGGCCCCAGTGCAGGGGTTGCCATGTTTCTGGCACTCGCATCCATGATGATGAATCGCCCTATCCTCGCGGACCACGCCATGACAGGCGAAATCAGCCTACGCGGTCTTGTCCTGCCGGTTGGCGGCATCAGGGAAAAGGTGCTGGCGGCTCTGCGCGCTGGCATCAAAACCGTTATGCTTCCGGCTAGAAATAAAAAAGACCTAGAGGACATCCCGGAAGACGCCAGAAAACAGATGAATTTTGTCTGGCTCGAAACGGTGGATGATGCCTTAAAAGAAGCCCTTGCCGCTGAACGCCGCACGGCAAAAGCAAAAAAGGCGAAATAGGTTGTTGAAACAGAAGGTAGGCCTAGGATACCTTCTGTTTCATGCGGGGTTATTTATCCTTCTTTTGCAACACATACAAACCGACGATTTCAGACTGGGCCAGCACATGGCCTTTCATTTTTTCAACCACCTCTGCCTTGGTCGTATTGCCCATATCCGGCAAAACCGTATCAAGCGCATAAATTTTATGGAAATAGCGGTGTGTACCGATGGGCGGACAGGGGCCATTGTATCCGGCATTTTTCCGGTCATTGGTGCCAATCAGTGTGCCGAGCGGCAAATCCCTGTCAGGCACACCTTCAGCCAGCACACCCGCCACAGGGGGCAGATTGTAAAGTACCCAGTGTACCCACGTCATTTTGGGCGCATCCGGATCCGGTGCATCCGGATCATCCACAATCAGAACGAGGCTTTTGGTGCCGGCTGGGGGCGCTGCCCACTCCAGTGGCGGTGAAATATTCGGGCCTTCGCAGGTATAAAGCGCAGGCATCATTTCATTATGGTCAAACGCAGGGGACGACAGTTTGAATGACATAGGCGACTCCTCTATTACAGGAAAAAAGTGAAAGAACGCCCCGCCTTCTGGCAAGGCGAGTGCTTTTTACACTCAAATTCAGTTAATCGGAATGTCCTGAACGGTATCCGCTGCCGCCTTTGGCAAGCGAACCAACAAGACGCCATTAACTGCATTGGCAGTAGCTTTTTCCGCATTCACATGACGCGGCAGGGTAATTTTGCGCTCAAAAACACCATAAGCCCGTTCCATCACATGGTAATGGCTTCCGGCGCCCTCACTGGCAAAACGTTTTTCTCCGCTGATGGTCAGTGTATTGCCATCAACCCGGATCCGGCAGTCCTGTTTTTCCACACCGGGGATTTCAATGCGCACGAGAACATCGCTAGCCGTTTCTTCCACTTCGCTGGCGATCAATCCCCAGCGTGGAAAATTCAGATTTGTCTCATCCCCAAGCTGACCATCCATCATGCTCGGCTCAAAGTGAGTCAGTGAATTATTGCTGCGGCTTAGCAACTCGCGCCATCCGTCGGACAGGTTTTCCCACGCCCGGTTCAGTTCACGACTGATATTTTTGCTTGCCTGTTTGATTGAATCCAGCATGATCTCCTCCTGTTGTTTTCAAAAATGAAGACCCTCAATGCGTGTATCGCTGCAATATCCTTCTTTTATGATAAAACATTCTCCGGTATGTGTTACAACAATCCTGCCCTTACATGTGCTTTTTCTATTGCCGCAGACACTTACACTCCGGGCGGCACATAATTCGGCACCGACTCGCCACCGTTGTCAAAAAGAAACTTTTTCATCTGATCCGCCAGCAGCTTTCTGGCGTTCGGATCCATCATGTTCAAGCGATACTCATTGACCAGCATGGTCTGCTGGCGAATCCACGCCTCCCAGGCTTCCTTTGAGATGTTTTCATAAATACGCTTGCCCAGATCACCAGGGTAAGGGGGGTAGTCAAGTGCCTCCGCTTCCTTTTGCAGCCGAGTACAGTAAACCATCCTTGCCATCTTTTTCTCCTTGGTATGTTGTCAGTCTCAATAAACAGCGGCGAAGCTGCATCTGGAAATGACGGATTACCGGATCATTTTCGCCACCATCCAATGATACCCTTTTTTGCCTGTCTGCGAGATTAGCCGGTTTTCATGATGTCATCTATCCTGCATCATCACCACGAAACCACCTCTCTTTTTTTCAGTATGAAACCGGCTGTTGGTGGATGGACAGGAAAAAACGGCCAGATCCGCATTCATGCACAATTGCGGAAATAGCTGTACCGGCTGCCGATAGTAATGGTTACAGTTTTTTGACAAGCACCTGAGACTTGCGTTGCCAGTTGTAGATATGCTGACGATCTTTTGGCAGTTCATTGACACTGGCATAAACAAACCCTCGCCGTAAAAACCAGTGCGCGGTCTGGGTGGTCAAAATAAAGAGTTGGGTCAGTCCCATTGATCTCGCCCGGTTTTCAATATGCATAAGGATGCGCTCACCCTCACCCTCTTCCTGTACGTCCGAATCCACAATAAGACAGGCCATTTCTGCCATCTTTTCCGCTGGGAAGGGATAAAGGGCAGCACAGCCAAAAATCACGCCATCGTGTTCCATAATGGAAAAATTGCCAATTTCGCGCTCCAGTAGCTCCCTTCCCCGCTTCACGAGGGTGCCATTTGCTTCATAGGGTTCAATCAGTTTGAGAATACTGCCGACATCCTGAATCGTCGCTTCGCGCAGGATATCGATATTTTCGTAGGTGATCATGGTCCCTACTCCATCATGGGTGAAGAGTTCCAGCAGAGCGGACCCATCCATGGCAAAAGGCACGATATGCGCCCGAGGAACACCACCTATGCACGCCTTCGAGGCAAAGCGAAGATAACCGGCAGCCTCTTCGGAAAGATGATCCGAATTCAGGAGGATTTCTGCCTGTGCCGGTGTAATCTCCCGAATCTCCTCTCCCTCGGGATTGGTCAACAGAGGCGTTTCGGTGACAAAAATCAGTTTGTGCGCATGTAACGCCAAGGCAGAAGACATGGCGACATCTTCCATCCGAAGGCTGAAAATTTCCCCTGTGGGCGAAAACCCCAGTGGCGAAAGCAAAACCAGATCCCCCGCGTCCAGAATCCGCTGGATACTGTCAAATGCCACTTTTCTGGTCTTGCCGGTCAGCTGCATATCAACGCCATCAAGAATGCCAAGCGGCGTGGCCGTGATGAAGTTGCCGGAAATAATCCGGATTTCGGCATGGGCCATCGGTGTATTGGGCAAGCCCTGGCTGAAAGCCGCCTCGATATCAAGGCGCAATTCACCAGTCGCTTCCTTGGCGCATTCCAAGGCCGCGGGGTCGGTAATACGCGTGCCGTTATGAAATGAGCCACCATCCACTTTCCGAATGGCCAGTTGCTCTTCCACCTGCGGGCGGGAGCCGTGCACGATAACGACCTTAATGCCCAGCGCATGCAGAAGGGAAATATCATGCACCAGCGTGGACAGCGCGCCTGCGCGAACAAGCTCTCCCGGAAAAGCGACAACAAAAGTCTGCCCCCTGAAGGAGTGAATATACGGCGCAACCGAACGCAGCCAGTTAACAAATTGCATGGAATTTTCCATGGTATGCCCAACCCTCTAAAAATGTGGCAAAACAGAGTCCGGCAGGAGATGCTTTCCCTGTTTTTTGCCGAAACAAAAAAGCGATTCCGCCTTTTTCCGTGTACCGGAAAACCGGCATTTTCACTCAAAAAAGGCGTCATTCGCAAATTTCAATCGAATCAAAGTCTTATACCAGCAAAGGAAAAGACATCTTTTCATCTTCGGATTATAATTCGCCTCGACATGACAGCAACTCAAATCAGTAAAAAAAATCGCCGGGGTCCTGCAAAGACGCAAACCGCTGAAGAGCAGAGCGGTTTGCGCAATCCGGTTCCGCCCATCACTTATCCGGAAGAGTTGCCGGTCTCCCTCAGGAGAGATGAAATTGCCGCGGCACTACTCGCCAACCAGGTCATCATTGTCTGTGGCGAAACCGGCTCGGGGAAAACGACACAGTTGCCCAAAATCTGCCTAGAACTGGGGCGGGGCACAAAAGGGCTGATCGGCCATACGCAACCAAGGCGGATTGCAGCAAGCGCAACAGCAAGGCGGATTGCAAGCGAGCTGGGAACGCCGCTCGGGGAAAATGTCGGCTACAAAATCCGCTTTACCGACAAGCTCAGCCGGGGTGCCTCGGTCAAGCTGATGACCGATGGGATCCTGCTAGCGGAAACGCAGGGTGACCGCCTGCTGAAACAGTACGACACCATCATTATTGACGAAGCACACGAGCGCAGCCTGAATATTGATTTCCTGCTCGGCTACCTGAAACAGCTCCTGCCAAAACGACCAGACCTGAAACTCATTATCACTTCGGCCACCATTGATGCTGAGCGCTTTGCCCGGCACTTCGGTTCAGGGGAAAGCCCTGCGCCCATTGTTGAGGTTTCTGGTCGCCTTTATCCGGTGGAAATCCGTTATCGACCCGTATACGATCCGGCGTTTTCCCCATCAGATGATCCAGCGAAAAATGCACAGAAAACGGTCAGTCGTGCCGAAGCGGCAAGAGAGCAGCGCAATCTCATTGAGGCGATAGCAGAAGCTGTTGATGAAGTCTGCCGCATCGGTTCGGGTGACGTCCTGATCTTTTTGCCTGGTGAACGAGAAATCCGGGATACGGCAGATATCCTGCGCCGCCGCCATCCTCCGCATGTGGAAATCCTACCGCTGTTTGCCCGACTGTCAGCGCAGGAACAGGAGAAAATATTCCGCCCCACCAATGCTCGCCGGATCGTGCTGGCAACCAATGTAGCAGAAACCTCTCTGACGGTGCCGGGCATTCGTTTTGTTATTGATCCGGGGCTGGCACGGGTAAAACGTTACAGTTACCGCAACAAAGTCGAACAGTTGCATATCGAACCGGTTTCCCGGGCTGCGGCCAACCAGCGAGCAGGCCGATGCGGACGTGTTGCTTCCGGTATCTGTATTCGCCTGTACGAAGAGCAAGACTTTGAGCTGCGACCGGAATACACTACACCGGAAATTCTGCGCTCATCACTGGCTTCCGTTATCCTGCGCATGAAGGCGCTACGACTCGGAGATGTGGAAACATTCCCTTTTCTTGAACCGCCTTTGAAACGCGCAACTGCCGATGGCTACCAACTCCTACAGGAACTGGGTGCACTTGATGAACTGAACCAAATGACACCCATTGGTCAGCAACTTTCCCGCCTACCACTTGATCCTCGTATCGGGCGCATGATTCTGGCGGCAACCGACCAACAAAGCCTGACTGAAGTGCTGATCATCGCTGCTGCGCTTTCCATCCAAGACCCGCGTGAAAGGCCACTAGATGCACAAGATACGGCAGACAATGCGCACCAGAAATTTGTTGATACCCGCTCGGAATTCCAGAGTTACCTCAAAATCTGGAACTGGTTCAATGATGCGGTGAAAAACAAAAAGTCAAACCGGCAGCTTCAGGAAACCTGCCGCGCCAGTTTTCTGTCGCAATTGCGACTGCGAGAATGGCGCGATGTGCATTCACAACTGTTGGCACTGGTTCATGAACAGGGATGGCGATTGAATGAAGCCCCTGCCACCTACGAGCAGCTTCACCTAGCGCTGCTGACCGGTCTTCTGGGCAATATCGGATGTAAGGCGGACGATGGTGCAAACTATCTGGGTGCGCGTAGCATCCGCTTTTATCTCTGGCCAGGTTCGACACTGGGAAAAAAAGCCGGAAGGTGGGTCATGGCGGCAGAGCTTGTTGAAACCACTCGTCTGTATGCCCGCTGTCTGGCACAGATCCAGCCGGAATGGCTGGAACGCGTGGGACGCCACCTCCTGAAAAAATCCTGGGGCGAACCCCGCTGGGAAAAACGCCCTGCCCAAGTATCAGCATACGAACGCGCCACACTTTATGGCTTGGTTGTCTACAACCAGCGGCGCATTCACTACGGCCCGATCAATCCTGTCGAATCACGTGAGATTTTTATCCGCGATGCACTGGTTAGCGGTGATTTTGAAACACGCGCACCTTTCTTTGTGCATAACCAGCGACTGGTTCGTGAAATTGAAAACCTCGAACACAAATCGCGGCGGGTAGACGTGCTGGTGAATCAGGACCTGATCGCGGCCTTTTATGACCGGCACCTGCCCAAACATATCTATAACGGCATCAGCTTTGAAAAGTGGCATAAGGATGTCGCCGAAAAAACGCCTCGGCTGCTGCATCTCGATAAAGATGACCTCATGCGGCATGAGGCGGCAGGTATCACAACGGATTTTTTTCCGAAGCACCTGACATATAGCGGCACGGAAATGGCGCTTTCCTACCATTTCGAGCCAGGCAGCGTCAGAGATGGTGTTACCCTTGCTGTGCCGCTTTACGCTCTCAACCAGTTGTCTACAGAACGTTGTGAATGGCTGGTGCCCGGTATGTTGAAAGAAAAAACCCACCAGTTGCTCAAATCGCTACCGCAGCGACTGCGACGTCGCTGCGTTCCCCTGCCGGACTATGCTGCCCGTTTCTGTGACCATATCCATACCGCAAACCGATTCGGGAAAGGAGCGCTTCTGGATGCATTGATTACCGACATCCGCGAACAGACCGGCTTCACGCCAAAAAACGAGGATTTCCGGCTAGAGACATTGCCGGCGCATCTCTTCATGAATTTCCGGATACTTGACGAAAGCGGACGCATGCTGGAAATGGCACGCAATCTCGGCACCCTTCAGGCTCAGTTCGGCACCAAGGCAAGGGAAAGCTTCCAGCAACTAGCGGAGGAAAATCCACTTCGTGCCATTGAATCGGGAAAAGGAAGCGCCGCTTCCAGAGACGCCCCATCTTCCGCGGCTCTGCCCATAGAAGAACTACAGGTTCACCACGAAAAACTCACCACCTGGAGTTTTGGTGAGCTGCCGGAATTGTTGGAAATCTCCCGCGGGAAACAAACTCTCATCGGATATCCGGCTCTCGTGGATAAACAGACCTGCTGCGGAATCGAGGTGTTTGACGAACCAGCCATTGCAGAACAAACGCACCGCACAGGCTTTCGCCGTCTTATTTCCCTGCAAGTGAGAGACCAGATGAAATTTCTGGCAAAAAACATCCCGGATCTGCAAAAAATGGGAATGCAGTACCTTGCCTTGGGAACACAGGAAGAATTGCGTGACCGCATCATGCAGGCGGCGCTAGATGCGGCCTTCATGCGAGCTCCGCTTCCGAAAAATGAGGCGGAATTTATCGCCAGAACGGGGGAAGGCAAAGCAAGAATTGGGCTTTTGCTCAATGAAATCGCCCGCCTTTCCTCACAAATTCTCAACGAATACTCCCAGTTACAGCGCAAATTACAGGGTATCAAAGCACACGAAAGTGCGGCAACTGATATGAACCGCCAACTCGACGGTCTGTTGAACAAAAACTTCCTGACTGAGAATGATTCTGCACGACTGGCCCACTTCCCCCGTTACCTGAAAGCCTGCAGCGTTCGCATTGACCGACTGCGTACAGACCCGGCACGCGATGCCCGCCTCATGGCCGACTGGCAGGCCATTGCCACCCCCTGGCAACGCGCATGGCGCGAGCAACAAAAATCAGGTAGGGCAACCGACCCGAAAATGCAGGATTTCAGGTGGATGCTGGAAGAGTTGCGTGTTTCACTTTTTTCTCAGGAGCTCCGCACCCCGATGCCGGTTTCCATCAAACGACTGCAAAAAGTGTGGGAGTCCATGCAGCGGTAAAAACCGGAGAAAGAAACGGCACCTTGAAGACAGGACTGCAGGCCCTGTCAGATTTCGTATCTGGATTTTTCTCCGGAAAGTGCCTGCTCAATCATTTTGTGATTTAGCAGCGGAGAGAGCATTTCCAGAAAAGCATAAACATAACTGCGCAAACAGGCATTTTTTCGTATCAGGAGTCGTGTGCGCCCCGTTCCGAAAAGGTGTCCAGCTGGAACAGGATGCAGATTTTTGTCACGCTCGCTGTCGTAAGCCAGACCAACAACGATGCCCACGCCCATACCCAGTTCGACATAGGCCTTGATGACATCTGCTGTCTGTGCTGCAATCAGGATTTCCGGCTTGATCCCGCGTTGCAGGAATGCCCGCTCGATCCGCCTGCGCCCCGGAAACATCGGCTCATAGGTAATAAGCGGATAATGGGCGACATCTTCAAGCGTGATCGGTTTGGGCTGCGCCAGCGGGTGCCCGTGCGGCACAATCAGATAGTATTCCCATTGGGAAAACGGTATCCCTATAATATTGTCCATATCACCCTCTTCCGGCTCCATCATCAGGGCAATATCCGCTGTTCCGTTCTGCACGTACTCAACCAACTGCTGTGCGGTCCCCTGCAATACGGAAAGCCGGACTTTCGGAAACCTGGCGACAAACTGTGAAATGGTTTTGGGAAGAAAGTAACGCGCTTCGGCATAGGAGGTGGCGACAGTCAGGTTACCAGTGTCCCGGGCGGTGAATTCCCTAGCAATCTGTCTCAGGCTGTCAATTTCCTGCATGATCACTTCGACAGATTTCAGGATTTGCTGGCCGGGTTCAGTCAACCCCCTTATCCGCTTACCGTGACGCCGGAAAATTTCGACACCTAGCTCATCCTCCAGCTCAATAATCGCCTTGGAAACACCCGGCTGTGATGTATAAAGTGCCTTGGCGACCTCCGTCAGATTGAAATTCTGACGAACCGCTTCACGTACAAAACGCATTTGATGCAGGTTCATTGATCCTCTCCGATACAACCTGCGCTGCGCCGGAAAATAACACGATTTTTTCTGTGCAAAAGAAATGCAAAACCGCAGGGAAGTAAGTTTTTCATTATATACGAAGCGGCAAGAAAGTGGAGAAGCGTCAGTCGGACCCCACTAGTGGCGCTCGACCCACCACAAGGCACCACAGGCAAAAATCAGGAAAATAATACTGGGCAGAACCGCCGTAAGAAAGGCGGGCCAAGTATTTAACAGCCCCAGATGAGAAAAAAGACTGTTTAACAGCATAAAGAGAACACCGATCATAATCCCGGCAAAAATCTTCACGCTGATACCGCCGGATCGAAAATGCAGATAGGCAAAAGGCAACGCCAGTGCCATCATGACAAAAACGGAAAAGGGATAAATAATCTTTTTCCAAAGGGCAATCCTGTAAGCTGTTGCATCCTGCCTGTTGGCTTCCATATGCCGGTTATAGACAAAAAGATCATGGGCCGACATCATGGTTGCATTGACAGAAAGCACGGACAGAATATTCGGCGTCAGTTCCGTCAGCAGTGCCATGGAATCCACTTTTTCTGTACTGAACCCCGGAGCGGAAGCCGGAAAACGCTTCTCTCCCCGCTTGGCGGGGGCGGCAATCGTTTCTTTCGTCACATCTGTCAGCTCCCACTTCTGGTCACCCAGATAACGCCCCTCCCGGGCCGTAATGATTTGCTGCATCTCCTGCTTCAGATTGAATTCATACAGATGAATGTCACGGATCGCACCGTCTGTTTTCATGCCACCAATATTGATGAAACGCAAACCGACGACTTTCCCTTCCATGCCGTTTTCATAAATCGAGTCGCGGCTCCAGATACCGGAGCGGAAACCATCCTTGGTACTTCTGTCGCGAAGGAGCATGCTGTCTCTGTATTCAGATGCTTTTGCCGAGGTGTAAGGCGTAATCAGTTCACCAACAGCAAAAATGAAAACCAGGAAAACGATCCCGATCCTGATCAGGATCCAGCCAGCCTGAAGTGTTGACATGGATGAGGCCCGCATAATGGTGAATTCCGAATTAGCGGCAAAACGGGCCAGAACATAAATTGTGCCGATCAGAACGGCAACTGGCATCAATTCGTAGATGTAACCAGGCAGGTTCAGCAGAATATAGACGAAGGCATGCCGCAAACGATATGCCCCCCGTCCAACCGAATTGATTTCAGCAATCAGGTCAAAAAAAGCAAAAAGTGCGAGAAACGCAACCAGCACAAACAGAACAGACTTGATGATCTGGCTGGCAAAATAACGCTGCAGAATCTTCATTTTCGCCCCCCTTCCCGGAGACGTTTTCGCCAGAGCGTCCACATTACCATGGGATGACGCCGGCTGTTCCTTCCCAGTCGCCAGGCATAAAGCCCGAAAACAATCAGGGCAATCAGCAGATGCAGCGGCCACCAGCCGACAAGCAGACTGAGCCTTCCTCTGGAAACCGATGTCTGCATGACACTGGTCAGATTGTTATACGCCACGTACAGCAGCAAAGCGAGAACAAGATTGAACGAGCGACCCGCTCTCGGGTTGACAAAACCCAGTGGCACGGCAAGGAACATCAGTAAAAAAGCCATGATCGGCTGCGCAATCCGCCAGAGCATTTCCCCCTTTGCCCGGGGTGTAACCGCAAAGTTTGCAATCAGTTCCTTTGTCGGCAGGGCACGGATGGAATTGGTGATGTAATCGGTTTCCCGCGAATTGTCGATCAATGAGGTATACCGTTCAAATTCCAGCAGACGGAACTCCGGGGGAGCCAGTGATTTTTCATAACGTATACCGTCATCCAGCACCAGAAAACGCTCCCCTTTTTCGCTGGTACGAACCGTTCCCTCTTTTGAAACCACAATACTGACATTGCCGCCTTCAACACTGCGAATGAAAACATCCTCAACATAACTCATGTCTTCGGCCATTTTTCCAACATAAAAAACCCGGTTTTTCTGGGCGGATTCTTGGAATTTTCCCGGTGAAACACGCGCCAGATCCTCGCGCTGGTCAAAACGCGCCCGGTAAACTGCATTCTGGTAGTGCGACCATGGCGTGATATAAAAACTGAAGAGCATCACCAGAACAACAACCGGAATGGCAAACTCAAGGATGGGGCGAAGCCACCGTGTCAGGCTCAGACCGGATGCGAACCAGACAACCATTTCCGAATCCTGGTAGCTGCGGGTGATGACAAGAAGAACGGCAATAAAACCGGTCAGGACAAGAATAATCGGTGAATAGGAAAGGGCTGAAAAACCGATCAGTGCCACCACATCTTCAGAGGCAACCCTTCCTTTTGCCGCTTGACCGAGAATCCGGATCAGCATCATGGTGATGGTGATCGTAAAGAGCGTCATGAATACCGCACCCGCAATACTCGTCAGTTCTCTTCTGAGGGCACGCTGAAAAATCATGGAGCGTTATAATAGCGAAAGACAGGAGGAATACAAATGGACTTTAGCATAAAAACCATCGACAGAAAAAACCCGCTCTCAACGATACGCACCGATTGCATCGTTGCCGGCGTGTATGAAAAGGGCGTCCTTTCACCTGAAGCGAAAGAACTGGACAGCGCAAAAGGCATCACAGCCGCCCTGAAATCGGGCGACATTTCCGGCAAAGCCGGCAGTTCACTACTTCTCCATAATACCAAAGGCATCAGCGCTCCACGCATTCTTCTTGTTGGATTGGGCAAGAATGAGATTATCGCCGAAAAAGACTTCTCTGTGGTGGCAAAAACACTGGCACAGGCCTTTTCCTCTTCAGGCGCAAAAAATGCACTCATCGCTCTTCCCTTGGAAAACGTCGCCAACCGTTCTATTGAATGGGCAATTGCCTCCATTCTCTTTGCTGCGGGCGAAAAAGCGTATCGCAGCGATGTGATGAAAAGCAAAAAAGAGGCATCAGACACCGGTATCAGAAAAGCCGCCTTTTATGTACCAAGTAAAAACGCACCAGAGGCACGGCAGGCCATTGCAAAAACCGCTGCCATCATCAAGGGCGTCAACTTGGCGCGGGATCTGGGCAACCTCCCTGCCAATATCTGTACGCCAACCTATCTCGGCCAGCAAGCTAAAACGCTCGCTGCCACCTATAAATTCAGCGTGCAGGTACTGGAAAGAAAACAGATTCAGGCCCTGAAAATGGGCAGCTTCCTTTCTGTTGCACGCGGCAGCGATGAACCGCCGCAATTTATTGTTCTCCGCCATAACGGCGGAAAAGCAAAAGAAGCGCCCGTTGTGCTGGTGGGCAAAGGTCTGACATTCGATTCCGGCGGCATTTCTCTCAAACCGGGTGCCGGTATGGACGAAATGAAATACGATATGTGTGGTGCCGCCGCTGTTTTAGGCACCTTTGCCGCCATTGGCGAGATGAACCTGAAACAGAATGTCATTGGCGTGATTCCCTCATGCGAAAACATGCCATCCGGACATGCCAACAAACCCGGAGACATTGTTACATCCATGTCCGGCCAGACCATCGAGATACTGAATACTGACGCCGAAGGTCGCCTCATTCTTTGTGACGCACTCACCTATACCGAGAGATTCAACCCGGATGTCGTCATTGACATTGCCACCCTGACGGGAGCCTGTATCGTCGCACTGGGACACCATAACTCCGGTCTTTTCACACGGGATGATGACAGGCACAACAAACTGGCCGATGACCTCATTGCGGCAGGAAAAGCCAGCGCAGACACCGTCTGGCGCCTGCCGATTGAAGAGGTTTACCAGGAACAACTCAAATCCAATTTTGCCGACATGGCCAATATTGGCGGACAACCCGCCGGTTCTGTCACCGCAGCCTGTTTCCTTGAACGCTTTACACGCAAATACACTTGGGCTCATCTTGATATTGCCGGTACGGCATGGAAAAGCGGTGCAGCCAAAGGTGCGACTGGTCGCCCTGTACCCTTACTCTGCACTTATCTCCTTAACAGGAAAAATGAGATGTAGGCTGTTACCCGACCTCCGCAAGCGGATAAAAACCGGGAGTATCAAATATGTCTGATACTCCCGGTTTTTTGTTTTGAAAAACTGATAGCCGTTAATTCACATACCGACCACCCTCTCAGCAGAGACGATATGGGTTAATTTCTGGTGGATTCCCAAAGGGCATCATAAAGAAGATTTTTTTTCCTTAACTGACGATCCAACTCATCTGTTCCCAACGCCTCCAGCAGGGTTTCTCTACCAGAAAACAGCGAAGTCCCCAATCCAAGCCGACCTCCCTTGATTTCATAACCCAACGACTCCACCAGAGTTGGGAAAATATCTACCTGTGTAAAATGACGCATCCTGTCCGGCGCTTTTTTGCGTGCGTTGACAAAAGCGTTGAACATAAATCGGGAGTTTATTGGTGCATCCCTGAAAAAAGTGCGACTTGCCGGATCCTTTCTTCCTCCCACTTTCATCATCAAATGATCGCCAATAAAAACAACGGTCGTATTCTCCCCGAAGGGCTGCTTCCTGACCCATTCCAGAAACTGACCCGCCATAGATGACGCATGATAAATGGTATTTTCCGTCTCTGTAGGGAACAACTTCTGTGAATTGGGTGTTGCATTGCCAAAATGCGTGTCTATGGTTGCCATCACAGCAAAAAACGGCTTGTCAGCAGGAAGCGTTCGAATTTTTTCCTTGAAAAAATCGTAGGTAAACTCATCATAAAAACGAGCAAGTACTTTCGCTTCCAGACATTCCTTTGCCCGACTCCCCTCAAACCGGCTAACCATGTCATCCATGTCATAAAACTGATCAAAGCCATGCGACTTCAAAAAAACATCGGTACCACTAAACCGCCCACTGGTTCCTTGCACGTACAGATTCTGGTAACCTTCTTTCTGTAGCAGTTGTCCAATTGAGAAAGCATTGGGCGCAAATTCGGAAAGTGAGCCACCAACCACAATTGACCGTCCGATCTGCATTAGGTAAGTAATCGGCACACCTATCATGCTGCTAACCAACGCTGCTTGTGTTGGAGATTGTGCATAGCCTTGAGTGAAGTAGGAAAAGGACTGATTTTCGTCAGCAATCTGACTAAGGTGTGGAATCAGATTTCTCGACATCAACTTCTCATCTGAAAAAGTACGCTCCATACTTTCCAGATAAACAACGATCAGGTTCCCTTTTTTTGCTTGTGCTGGTGGAATAATTTGTGCCGTTTGCGGATCGACATAAAATTTTTCATAGAACTGGCTGATTTCCTGGTTGTACTGGTTTCGCAAGTTCTCACCCACCTGAAACATCCTGTTGATGCGAAAACCGCTAACAATAATAATCACTATGCTGATCAGGCAAATCGCCTTGCCATAAAAAGGCATGCCTTTTGCCAGTAGCGGCCCCATCCCCCTTTCCCGCTTTGCCAACCAGTGCCCGACAAACTTTAAAATAACAAACAGCAGGGTAACAAGAGAAGAAAACAGCAGCACCTTGATATAAAAAGTGCGTACAAACTCTGACTCGGCACCGTCAACCGGTACATTGAGAAAAAAAATGACCTGCTCAAAGGTGGCGCTGTGAAAATTTCTGCTGAACCACGTGATAAACCTGACAGAACAAAGCGAAATAAAAAACAGTAAAAATACAGCGAAGGATTTTGCAAACTTAATCATAATTAACCCAGTGTCATGGACACACAGCATCGCACCACGCTGCGGGCCACTTTTTTATCTTCTGCACCACACGACGGGAAAAACACAAACCTGACTCCTATTACTCAGTCAGAACAACAAAAAATGGCGCCTTCTGATAAGCACAAATAAAAAAATTTTGGTATTGGCGAATATCTTTAAAGATTCAAACACAAGAATTTAGCTAAATGCTATACATGAGTCAATAGCATTTCATGAATCGACATAGTTTTAGCGGATTGCTAATGTGCCGAAATGAATGTGAAAAACTCAAAAAAACGCGGGAGCGTTCATAACGAGGCGTTGAAACAGGCGTTAAATCAACTTGTTGAAATTAATGTGCCCAGTCGATTTGCCTCTGAAAGGGAAATGGCTGAAGCACTGGATTTCTCCCCTGCCCACTTTTCACAAATGAAAAACGGTTTCAGAACAATTGGAAAAGATTCTGCTGAAAAAATTGAGAAAGGCCTTCAACTGGATGTAGGCGAACTGTATCAATACAGAAGTCGTGAAACCGTTTTTAAAATGTCGTCCATTGATGGAAACATTGCATCCCGCTATGAACGAAGCCGCCCCCCTGTAAAAGCTCTTGTTGATCTAGCATTGAGAGAAAACGCGCCAAAACCGAAATGGATAACAAAATCAATTGAATATCAACTAAAAGCACTAATTGAAGTCATTGCCGAAAAGGTCGAAAAAAAATAAGACAAAGCGTACCGGATACTGTCCTGTACGCTTTGTCGCTTCCTGCTTAACGGATTTTTCCGCGAATGGTTTCGCGCAGGTTTTCCTGTGTCAAGGAAAACGCCGTGTTTTTTGCGGTAACCTGTCGCAAAAAACTACAACCCCCTGAATTGAGCACAGCTTTTAAATACCTTGACCGAGGGTTTCACATTCTTTCTACGACACCACTTGGATGTCAATTTCAGAAGCTCCTTGATATCACGACCAGATATGCCATCAAACTCTTTGGAGAGGTCATTAATCAGCCTATCTGTCAGCCTGAACTCAAACTGGTCTGCCAGCACCCGCCAGATACGCTTGGCATCTTCCATGACCGGCGGATCAAAAAGAATGGTGGCAATGCAGCGTGATGCAATTGCATCATCCACGTCATCCACCCGGTTGGTTGTCAGGAAAAGCAGGCCGTGGAAATATTCCAGTGTTCGCAAGAAGGCCGCGACCACGGCATTATGATCAATGTCATTGGACCGCTGGCGAATATAAACGTCAGCCTCATCTATCAGCATAACAGCTCCCCATCGCTGCGCCCGCTTCAGTATCCGGTCAAGGCTGGCTTCCACTGTCTCGGAATCAACACCCAACTGCCCGGAATGAACGCGATACAGGGGACGGCCCACCACTTCGGAATACACTTCCGCTGTCAGCGTTTTTCCAAGACCGGGCGCACCCTTGCATAGAATGGTGGTGCCTCCTGACTTGCCAGCGATGATATCTTCCATCAACACATCCATATCCTGGGTAAGAATATCAATCAGGTCACGGTGTTCTTCCGGAAGAATCAGCTTTTCACGAAGTGAGGGGTTGTATTGATACTCGCTCAGCCGGTCAACATGAATCCACATGCTGGTGTGAGTTTCCAGATTGAAGCAGAAAATTTTGGGATGGATCGGAATCTCGGAATAAATCCTGCCGATAGTGGCCCACAACGGTGAATCCAACTGAGTGAAAAACTTGCGGGTCATGACGCCTTCATCATTGATCACCTTGTTCGGGGTATCAAATATAATGCGTTCCGCAGAGCGGCGATTTTTTTCAAAATCCACCTCCAGCCCTTCACCTTCAGCGAGAAACTGCTCGTTGCGCTTGAGCAAATAGCCGGAAAACTTGTGGATAGACTTCAGGTAAACCGTCTTGAGTTCCGGTGTTTCCTTGACAAACCCCTTGGATGCCAGAATATCGGCCACCTTGCGGTGACGTAAATCATCACCAAAGAAGTAGATGTACCGGCTGTTTGGTCTGCTGACCTCGTCCAGCGTCATTAACGGTGTGTTGGCAACAATATGCACAGCCACATTTGGCGGCGCATTCTGGCCTTCCCGGTAATAAATATTATTGACCAGCCAAGGCATCTGCTCATCCTGACCGCCAATTGTGTAGATCCACCCGTCAATCATATCACGCATAAGATACTGGCCCAGTGCCTGTGCCAGCATTTTGAGACCCTTGATTTCCGAATTGGCCGGATCTTTTTCTGCCTGCCGCAAACCCGCAACCGTTCCAGCTGTACTGACGTGCCCGCCATCAGTCAGCTTGCCAAGCAGCCAGTCTTTCTGGATGTCATCAAGCTGGTTGAAGTAAATGGTGATTTCATCGTCATCCCGCAACAGCAGATAGGCAGGAATGTTCTGTACCCATGTTGCATTGGAAAAACTTGTTTTGGCTTCCTTGGCAATCGCCGTTGAAATCGCAATGGCTATTCCCTGATACGTTTCCTGATCCATTTCCATTTTATTCACTCCGGTTGCGACACGTTTTTATTATTATATTCGCCATTATTCAGCAAACATTTTATCCTGTCGATTTTAACCTCAAAACCGGATGCCTTTACCGCATATCAATCCATCCTGGACATATCCGGGCAGAATAACCCTGTATCCTG